>ERZ1027150.960-NODE-960-length-22163-cov-11.766872_pt1 | contig 22163 bp, 19 predicted proteins | sample MGYA00519276_ERZ1027150 | MGnify/ENA primary metagenome ERZ1027150 (study PRJEB26926, sample SAMN06164860) | human gut metagenome | biome: ENVO:00009003; feature: ENVO:2100002; material: ENVO:00002003 | host: Homo sapiens | place: USA | collected 2012 ... | reverse complement strand
CAGTCAGATGCTCTAACCGACTGAGCTACTGAAGAAGGTTTTTTCTCAATTGCGATGCAAAGGTAGTAGGATATTTTGAAATATGCAATATCTTTGCAAAAAAAATATAGTAAAATGGATAAAATTTTAGGAATTGGCAATTCTTTGGTCGATGTTTTGTTGAAAATGGAGGATGATTCTCTGCTGGCGGAACTGAAATTGCCCAAGGGAAGCATGCAATTGATCGATGAGGAAATGCTGACTCGGATACAGCATATACAGTCTGCACACGTGTATCACCGTTCCAGTGGCGGTTCGGTGGCCAATACGATTTGTGCATTGGGTAACTTGGGGATGTCTCCGGGGTTTATCGGAAAAGTAGGTGAGGATGAATTCGGAGATTTTTTCCGTCAGACCTTGCAGGAACAGGGAGTGCATACCTGTCTGCTGACGACGCCGGAGCATGCGTCGGGTATCGCTTCTACTTTTATTTCTCCCGACGGGGAGCGTACGTTTGGTACCTATCTCGGAGCATCCGGAACCTTGAGTGCCGATGATTTGTCAATTTCAATGTTCGAAGGTTATTCGTATTTTTATATAGAAGGATATCTGCTGCAAAACCATGCATTGATGCTGCGTGCCATGCAACTGGCAAAAGAAGCCGGTCTGCAGATCTGTATGGATATGGCCAGTTACAATGTGGTGGAATCTGAACGGGAGTTCTTTGATATGCTGATTGACCAGTACGTGGATATTGTATTTGCCAATGAGAGTGAGGCGCGTGCTTACACTGGTAAGGAACCGGCGGAGGCCCTTACGGAAATCGGTAAAAAATGCAGCATCGCAGTGGTCAAGGCCGGCAAGCAGGGTTCGATGGTGAAGAAAGGTACAGAGGTGGTGACGGTCGCTTCTCTGCCGGTGGCCCATGTGGTCGATACCACAGGAGCCGGAGATTTTTATGCGGCGGGTTTCCTGTACGGTCTCACCAGCGGTTATTCTCTGGAGAAATGTGCTAAAATCAGTTCGGCTCTGGCCGGATATGTCATTCAGGTAACCGGTACTGACCTGTCAAAAGAGCAGTGGAACGAAATAAAGTTAAATATTGAGGCGATTCTGCATCCGTAACCGGAATTATGTGTTTCTTTGAGTAAATAAAATGAATGTTTGAAAATATGAAAATCAGAAAATCGATAGCAGGTGCATTGGTGGTCTTGCTGGGACTGGGATTTTCCTCTTTTACAGAAGACGACCGCAGTTTTCAGAAAGCAAAGAATCTGGATATCTTTAATGCGATATTCAAGGAACTTGATATGTTCTATGTAGATACCATCAATCCTGAAAAGATGATACAGAACGGGGTTAACGGTATGTTGGCACTGACCGATCCTTATACAGAATATTATCCGGAGGAAGAGATGAGTAGTCTCAAAGAGATGATTACCGGAAAATATGGGGGGATTGGGGCTGCCATCCGTTATTATAAGGCGAAAGACCGTATTGCCATTGTGGAACCTACCGAGGGAATGCCTGCCGCTGAAATGGGTGTTAAGGCCGGAGATATCATTCTTTCGGTCGGAGGAAAGGAAATGGTTCGGGGCTCGATGTCGCCACAGGAATTTTCTTCCAAGGTGAGTGAGGCATTGCGCGGAGAACCGGGAACATCGTTTGTCCTGAAAGTGCTTCGTCCGCAGGAAAATGACAGTACGGAAATGGAATTCAAGATAACCCGTAAGAGCATCCGTACCAATCCGGTACCTTATTATGGTATGCTTCGCGACAGCATCGGCTACCTGTATCTGACGGGATTTACGGATAATTGTGCCAAGGATGTGAAGAAGGCATTTATCGAACTGAAGCAGCAGGGAGCCAAAGGACTGGTTTTTGACGTGCGTGACAACGGAGGAGGTTCGTTGCAGGAGGCGGTTGATATCGTGAACCTGTTTGTACCGAAGGGTCAGGAGATTGTGGTGACCAAAGGTAAACTGCGTCAGGCAGAAGGCTCGTTCAAGACCTCCAAGGAACCGGTAGACGTTGAGATTCCACTGGCAGTATTGGTAAACGGGGCCTCGGCTTCGGCATCGGAGATTCTGAGCGGTTCATTGCAGGATCTCGACCGTGCGGTGATTATCGGTACCCGTACCTATGGCAAGGGTTTGGTACAGACCACCCGTCCGTTGCCTTATAATGGTACGCTGAAGGTGACGACTTCCAAATATTATATTCCGAGCGGACGTTGTATTCAGGCTATCGATTATGCAAAGAAGAATGCCGATGGAACAGTAGCCCGTACTCCCGACAGTCTGACACACGTATTCCATACGGCTGCCGGCCGTGAGGTACGCGACGGTGGAGGTATCCGCCCAGATATCGAGGTGAAGGAAGACCGCTTCCCGAACATTCTCTTTTATCTGCTTAACGATGATCTGATTTTCGACTATGTGACCAGTTACTGCATCAAGCATCCGGTGCTTGCTTCGGTTGATTCCATCCGGATTACTGACGAAGATTACAAAGAGTTTAAGGAACTGGTGAAATCACGCAACTTTACGTACGACCGTCAGAGTGAGAAAATGCTGAAGACATTGAAGGAGGTAGCCGAATTCGAAGGTTATATGGAGGGAGCTTCCGAAGAGTTTAAGGCATTGGAGCAGAAATTGAATCATAATCTAGACCGCGATTTGGACCATTTTGCACCGCAAATCAAGAAGCAGATAGCTCAGGACATTGCAACCCGTTTCTTCTATCAGCGTGGGGCGGTCATGGAACGCTTGAAAGACGATGCCAATTTGGAGAAAGCTATTGAAACCTTGACCAATCCGGAGGCTTACCGGAAAATTCTGACTGTTTCTCCGGCTGCGAAGAAGTAAATTGTATTTTTAGAAAATAGAAAATCCTGAATGTCTGTGTGCCGTAAGGCAACCGGACGTTCAGGATTTTTTTATGTCTGTCTGTCAGTTCAACATCAGGCTCATGTAAGGATGCATCCGGTTGAACAGGACAGAAATCAGTTCGCTGAGCTGGAAGCAATGCACCTCTTCTCCGGAAGGAGCTTTTCCTCCCACACGGATATATCCTCCTTTTTCTAAACGGTAATATCCGTTGTTTTCAGGGATGTCCATGTCTCCGCTGATCTGTATGCCGGGTACTGTCAGTATCCCTTCTTGGGCAAAGAGAGAAAGCGCTTTCTCTGCATGGATGACCCGTGCCATTCCCAAAGGCTGTGCTTCCGGAGTATTCCCAGGGAGTATGTAAGTAATTTCATTTACCTTGCAGTGGGTGGCCAATGCAGTAAACAGCCAGTCTTTGCCTAATCCCTCTCCTAAAGAAAAATCTTTCACTGTCAATTGCTCATCGCCAAGGATGCCCCATGCCATACCTCTTATCTCTTCGCCAGCATAGGCCACGTAGAGTTTGCCGCCCGAAAGCAGGTGGTCTGCCAGTATGTCTTGAGAATCTTCATACGTGTGTTGAAGGTAGACAGTTCTTCTCAGATTCTCCTGTTCAAAAAACCGGAAAAGAGATTTATTCCACGATTTCAACTGGTCTATCTCTCTTATTATCAGATTACTTTCTAATTTATTAACAGGTTGAGTGTACTTGTTGATAACTTCGGAACGCTGTTGATAAAAGAAACTGATACCGTATCCGAAACGGGCATAATATCCTTTCAGCCATTCCTCAGCCGGAATGAGCGTAGCCAGCACCACTCCTTCCCGATACAGAGCCTGATGAGTCTGCTGCATGAGCGTTTTCATGAGTCCTCTTTCCCGATAATCCGGATGTGTACACACTCCGGAAACATAAGCCGTGTTGATTAAAGAGGAGCCGAATGACATCGGATAAGGCAATGTCTGAAGAGCCGATACCACCTGCCCGTCGAGTTCAATGAAACGATTGACCTCATCAGTATACCGTCTGGAGAAATAGAGATCCGTGAACTCCTTGCTGTCGTCGAAGCACGTCTCCCAGAGTTTTCGGGTAGCTTCTTTCAGGTTCATAGCAGTTCGGCGGTATATTTTTCCAGCAGGATTTCCGGCTGGTACGATAGTTTGGCTTTCCGCAGTCCTTCAATTCCCAGGTCTTCTTCGCGGTTCACATACACATATTGCTCCGGAATCCGGCTGGCAAATTCCTGGTTGATTACCGCATAGGCTCCTTCAATTTCAGTATTGGCCTTTTCCACACAGACATCAAAAGTCTCCTGGTTGATAGGAGCTCCAAAGGTAAAGGCCGCGATTTTTCCGTCCACCCTTAATATGCCTCCCAGCAGGTTCAGTTCTTCCATGTGCTTCAGGGCATCCGTCATCGACTGGCGCTCCGATTCCAGCGCTTCGTTTTCCGCACAGTTGTTGGCTTTGCACCACTGTGTCTCCAGCCGGAGGCACTCATTCACAAGTTCCTGGTTGAGCGGCTCGTAAGAATGGTCGGGATAACTCTTCTTAAAACGGTTGATATGATTGCGCTTGGGCTGGTATTTTTTTCCCGAAAGCGTAGCCAGGTCGGTACGCAGATAGATATAGTCGGCATAATCCCGGTCGGAAGTAAAAGTCATCCGGCCGGAAAAATGTACTTTCAGCATCTCAAGCATGTTGGCACAGATGCCTGCCATGCGAAACCGTGTTTGCTTGCTTTGGGCATCCTCTATCAGTTCTTCAATCATCGGGCACGGATTGCCTTCGCCCACCGGCATCATGTAGGTCAGTTCCTCGTCTACGTAGAAGCGGAAGAGCAGAAACCCGTCTTTTTCCGCAACTTGCGTGCGGTACAGGAAACGCCAAGTGTAAAGATTGGCAAAACTGAGATCGCAGTTCTGCCTCGTTCCCTGTAGGGTATATTTCTCTACCAGGGGTTTGTCTTCGATTGTTATGGGGTGGAATGAAATCATAAAGTGTGGATATGTCTTAAGAACTACTGTAGAAAAAACGTTTTCACTTGCACTTTTGTTTTTGGAATCCTTCCGTTGTCAGCACAGTCCCAGCAGGTGCAGGATGGTAGGCGTAAGTAGGGCCGTAAGTATGCCGTTCAGTGTCAGTCCCAGACTGGCATAGGCACCGTACTTGCCGCTCACTTCCATGGCGCGTGAGGTTCCTACTGCGTGTGAGGCCGTTCCCATGGACAATCCCTGTGCGATGGGGCTGCCTACGTGACCAACCTGCAATACCTTAAACCCGCAGATGGCACCGAACAGACCGACTACAATGACTACAGCTGCCGTCAGTGAAGGAATACCGTGAGTGGCAGTCGATACCTCCATGGCGATAGGGGTAGTGACCGACTTTGGAGCCAGTGAGATGACGATTTCCGGAGAGGCTCCCATTGCCTGTGCGATGATGACTACCGAGATAAGTCCCACCAGACATCCTGCCAGTTGTGAGATAAGAATCGGCATCAGCTGCTTCTTGATCATGCGAAGCTGCAAGTACAAGGGCACTCCCAGTGCTACTACGGCCGGTTTCAGCCAGAATTCAATCAGCTCACCGGCTTTCTGGTATTTTTCGTGAGATACACCCGAAACCTTCAGAAAGCAGATCAGCAGGGCAATGGCAATCAGTATGGGATTGATGATGACCCAGCCGGTTTTTTTCTGCAAAAGTTTAGCAACAAAGAAAAAGCCAAATGTAATGGCCAGCAAAAAGAATTTATTTTCTAGGAAATCCATATTTTCGAACAATTTGATGAACCCATCCGGTAACGATTAATACTAATACGGTGCTAACAAGTGTGGCGGTGACAATCGGCCAGAACTCAGCGGCGATGATATCGAAATATAACATCAGCGCGACTCCAGGCGGTACGAAGAAAAAGCCCAGATTGGCCACCAGAAAATCACAAAGTCCTTGTACCCATTGTAGTTTTACCCATCCTAATTGCAGGAAAAGGGTCAGTAACAGCATTCCTATAATGCTAGAAGGAAGCTGTATGTGCGTGAGGGAAACAATCAGTTCACCCAACGCCAGACATCCGAAAAGGATAAAGCATTGACGTATCATACTTATTGATAATATTATCTTGAAAACGACTGCAAAGATATGGATTCGGGCATAAAGCGGATATAAAAAAACGAGTTTTTCTTTGGAGAGAAGAAACACAGTATTTTTTTACATACTTTAGAAGAAAAAAAACTGATTTTTGCAAACTAGATATTACAAAAATAAGTACTTTTGCATTGTGAAATGAAAACGATGTTATCGCACACAAAAATAAAATCACATTATTAACATATCAATCATGGATTTAATTAGTCAAATTGTTGAACGCGCAAAAGCAAACAAACAGCGCATTGTACTTCCGGAAGGAACTGAAGAACGTACTTTAAAGGCAGCTAACCAGATTTTGACCGACGGTGTTGCCGATCTGATCCTTTTAGGTAACCCAGATGAAATCATGAATCTTGCCAAAGAGTGGGGGTTGGGAAATATTAACAAAGCTACTATTATCGATCCGGAAAATCATCCGAAAAAAGAAGAATACGCACAGTTGTTGTGTGAACTTCGTAAGAAAAAAGGCATGACCATCGAAGAAGCTCGTAAGCTGGTGGTTAATCCTTTGTTCCTGGGCTGTTTGATTATCAAGGCTGGAGACGCGGACGGACAGTTGGCTGGAGCACGCAACACAACAGGCGACGTACTTCGTCCTGCATTGCAGATCATTAAGACAGCTCCGGGCGTAACCTGTGTTTCAGGTGCCATGCTGATGCTGACTCACGCTCCTGAATGCGGTGACAACGGTGTACTGGTAATGGGCGACGTAGCTGTAACTCCGGTTCCGGATGCCAACCAGCTGGCTCAGATTGCAGTATGTACTGCTCAGACTGCACAGGCCGTAGCAGGTATCGAACCGCGTGTAGCTATGTTGAGCTTCTCTACCAAGGGTTCAGCTAAGCATGAAGTGGTTGATAAGGTGGTTGAGGCTTTGCGCATTGCAAAAGAAATGGCTCCTGACCTGAAGATTGACGGTGAAATGCAGGCCGATGCGGCTTTGGTTCCGAGAGTAGGACAGAGCAAGGCTCCGGGTTCTGAAATCGCCGGTAAGGCCAATGTACTGGTAGTTCCTTGCCTCGAAGTAGGAAACATCTCTTACAAGCTGGTTGAACGTCTGGGTCACGCTACTGCCATCGGTCCGATCCTGCAGGGTATCGCACGTCCGGTGAACGACTTGTCTCGCGGATGCTCTATCGATGACGTATACAAAATGATTGCCATTACAGCCAATCAGGCGATTGCTGCAAAGGCTCAGTAATTTATTAATCTCTTGGGTTCCTTTTCCGGGAAGAAGAGAGGGAACTCAAGTCTTTACTTATCTTAACCAAAAACAAATATGAAAATTTTAGTTTTAAACTGCGGAAGTTCGTCTATCAAATATAAGTTGTTTGAAATGACAACCAAGGAAGTCCTGGCTCAGGGAGGACTTGAGAAAATCAATTTGCCGGATTCGTTCCTGAAGATTACCTTGCCTAACGGTGAAAAGAAAATCTTCGAACGCGAAATCAAGGAACATACTGCCGGTGTTCAGTTTATTTTTGAAATCCTGACTGACCCTGTATACGGTGCAGTGAAGGATTTGCACGAAATTAACGCCGTAGGTCACCGTGTACTGCACGGAGGAACCAAGTTCAGCGGTTCTGTACTGATCGACGATGCAGTGATTGCTGCCGTTGAAGAATGCTGCGACCTGGGCCCGTTGCATAACCCGGCTAACCTGAAGGGTATCTATGCCGTACAGAAGTTGTTGCCTGAAGTTCCTCAGGTGGCTGTATTCGATACTGCATTCCATCAGACAATGCCTGAGCATGCTTACCTGTATCCGCTGCCTTACGAATATTTCGAGAAATACGGTATCCGCCGCTACGGTTTCCACGGAACTTCTCACCGCTACGTTTCAAAGCGTGTATGCGAATTCCTGAACATTCCGGTAGAAGGCTCAAGAATCATCACCTGCCACATCGGTAACGGTGGTTCTATCGCTGCCGTAAAAGACGGAAAATGTATTGATACCACTATGGGTCTGACTCCACTGGAAGGCTTGATGATGGGTACTCGTTGCGGTGACATCGACGGTGGTGCTATCCTGTACATCATGAAGAAGGAAGGTCTGACTCCAGACCAGATGTCTGACCTGCTGAACAAGAAGAGTGGTGTGCTGGGCGTATTCAAGCGTTCAAGCGACATGCGTGAGCTGGAAGATGCCGTAGCTCAGAATGACCCGGTAGGAATCCGCACAGAAAACATGTACTTCTACCGCATTACCAAGTACATCGGTGCATACGCTGCTGCCATGGGTGGAGTAGACGTTATCCTGTTTACCGGTGGTGTAGGTGAAAACCAGGCAACTGCCCGTGCCGGTGTATGTAAGACACTGGAATTCCTGGGTGTGAAACTGGATGCTGAAAAGAACAAGGTTCGCAGCAAAGAAGCCATCATCTCAACTGACGATTCTAAGGTGAAGGTAGTTGTTATCCCGACCGACGAGGAACTGATGATTGCTACTGATACGATGGATATCTTGGCCAACAAGTAAGCCTTATCCTGAGGTAAAATATTAACAGAAAGAAAGGAATTTCCTTGCAAGATTGTGTATCTTTGCGGTACGAATGTCACAAAGAAAGAACGCACTTGCAGAGAGATTCCTTTCTTTCTTTTGTTTTTGACAGGAAGTAAGTTCATAAATGAATCGGATATGAAGAAGAAAATTGTAACTTTTGGGGAAATCATGCTCCGGCTGACGACTCCCGACAACCTGCGTCTGCAGCAGAGCCGCGAACTGCTGGTGAATTATGGGGGAAGTGAGGCGAATGTGGCTATTTCAATCGCAAATTTTGGAGGGGAAGTGGAATACATTACCCGTCTTCCGGACAATGCACTGGGGGAAAGTTGCATTGCCGAACTCCGTTCGCATAATATCGGAACCGGTCACATCCTGATCGGTGGAAAGCGATTGGGTACTTATTATATGGAGAAGGCAGCGGCGATGCGTAACTCGAAGGTGATTTACGACCGTGATGGTTCGGCTTTCTCGGAACTGAAGCCGGGAATGGTGAACTGGAGAGAGATTTTCAAGGATGCAGCTATTTTCCATTGGTCGGGAATTGATGCGGCGCTGACTCCCGGACTGGCAGAGGTGTGCCGTGAAGCGGTAGACATTGCCAAGGAGATGGGACTGAGTATTTCGTATGATATCAACTATCGGAAGAATCTCTGGAATTACGGAAAGACCGCACAGGAGGTGCTTCGTCCACTGATGACTGCCAGCGACATCATGTTCGGAAGTGAAGGCGAATATGCCATGCTGACGGGTATTCCGGCCCCGGGATTCAAGGCCCGCAATGCAGGAGACAAGTATGATGTGGCAGCCTATGAGGCATTCTGCCAGGCCATCAGCCGTCAGGTGCCCGACTGCAAGTATATTTATGTGGCTTTGCGCAATGTGATGAGTTCGGAACATCATACCTTTGCGGGACTGCTGTATTCGAACGGTACCCTGAAACATACCCGGGTATTCGATATCGACAATGTGGTTGACTGTGTAGGAGTAGGGGATGCGTTCTGCGGTGCCTTGCTGTACGCGCAGCATGCCTACGATGACGACCAGAAGCGGGTAGATTTTTCTACGGCAGCTTCCGTATTGAAGAATACGATTGCAGGCGACTATAACATAGTGAAGGTTTCTGAAGTCGAAGGTCTGCTGGCAAAGGATGAAAACGGAGAGGTAGCCCGATAATTACCTGTTACCTGATAGAATAAAACGGAGGAGATGTTTGTGTCTGATCTCTGGAAGAAAACCGTCCTCCGTCACATAATTGTGGCGGGGAACGGTTTGTAAAAGTGTTTATGTAAACAGACAATATTTATCTACCATAATATGGATATACATTTTTCCCCCATTCAGCATTAGGTGTATTTCCCATTCTTAATTTCAAAGTTCCTCCTTTAAAGAAATCCTCACGATATATCCAACAATTATTTAATGACTTTCCATTAAACTCAGCAGATTGAACATAATAAGCATCTGGAGTATTGTTTTCTACTTCTATGACAAAAGATTTACCCTTTGCATATTGTGGGTTTAATTTAATTTCAATTCTATCGAATAGCGGGCTTCCTATTTGGAAAGTAGGTTTATCACAGACACCTCCTTGAACATCAAATAATCCCATTCCAGCTAATACATACCATGCACCAAGCTGTCCTTGGTCTTCATCTTGTCCATACCCATAGCCATGTTCACCTGTAACTCCATAAAACTCATCACATATTAAACGTGTCCATTTTTGGGTAAGATAAGGTTTTCCTGAGAAATTGAAAAGCCAAGAGATATGAAGATTGGGCTGATTACCATGATTATAAGGACTCTGTAAACCAGAAAAAGCATAAGTCACTTTTCCACCTCCAAATATAGATTTACGAGCTTCTGTAAATATCGAATCTAAACGATTGTTAAATAAATCATTTCCAACACGCTGAATTAATCCTTCTGGATCTTGTGGAACAAAAAAAGTATATTGAATCGCATTTCCCTCCTGAAAGCCTCTCCAAGGTTCTAATGGATTAAAATTATCAATAAATTCACCACTTTCCATACGAGGACGCACAACTTTAGATTCATCATCGAATAATTTTGCCCATCCAGTAGATAGTTCCATTAAACGCTTATAATCTTCTTCCTTCCCTAATACTTTAGCCCACTGAGCAACAGCATAAGCACTGAAACTATACTCTAATGTATGTGATACGGAAAAAGAGGAACCTTTATCATGAGTGCCAAAGAAAATATCATTGTTATAAGGTACATATCCTCTTTCAACAAATTGTCTGACATCCATCTTTCCAGCACCTTCAATACGTCCTTTCCACTCCAACTCATTTTTTAATGCCGCCTGGTAAGCCGTTTCCACATCAAAATTACGAATACCACTATTGTAGGCACCTGCCAGAGCTATACTAACCATATTAGTGCCTACCCCTGATACATATTTACTTGCAGCAATACCATCACCTAACCATCCTGCATCCTTGTACATTATAACCTGACTTTGTACCCAATCATTATAATATTCTGGATAAGCAATAGCCCAAAGATTTGTCAGATTCCAATATCCTCCCCAAATAGCATCTGTATTATAATGATTATATTCCGGAGTACCATCTTGTTTGAGGTTAATCTGTCCGATTGTTCCATCACTCTTAGGGTAAGCTCCATTGATATCACTGGCTAAGCCTCGTCCTAGCAGTGCATGATATAATCCGGTATAAAATTTAATCCGGCTATTCTCAGTACCGCCAGAAACAACAATGCGATTTAATGCATCATTCCATTTCTCTTTAGCTATAGTTTTTACTTCGTCAAAGCTCAGATTATCAGCCTCCTTTTCCAAGTTTAACTTCGCATTTTCTATTGACGTATATGATAATCCTATTTTAAGATCTATTACTTGCTCTTTAGAAGTATCATAATTTAATACCATCATAGCTCCCGCACCTTTGATTTCTGTTTTTTTCATGAGATCTTTACCTCTGAATAAAACGTTTACAGAATTTGGGGATTGACTCAGTTTCGCATAGAAATACATAGGAACAGTTGCACCTGCCTGATACTTTTTTACATATTCTGGTTCTGTTATAACATATCCTTCTATGGTAGATTCATCAACTTGTTTAATATAAGCATCTTGTACATTTCCACTTTCTCCTAATTTGTTCCCAATGTCCATTATTATATGTGAATCGTTTGATTGAGGAAATGTGTATCTTTGGAAACCAACCCTCTCTGTTGCCGTAAGCTCTACCTTTACCTGATAGTCTTTCAATAAAACAGAATAGTATCCAGGTGTTGCATATTCATCTTTCTTATCAAAGCGTGAACGATACCCCTCATCCGGTGTTTCGAGTTTACCCGGAATGTTTTTTACAGTTCCAACTGTAGGCATTAATAGTATTCCTCCAATCTGGAATTCATGCATACAAGGAAACCCATCTATTGACGTGTGAGCTTCATCATATCCAACAGCTTCCCATCCTTGTTCATTGCCATATGTACCATTAGTGGAAGCTCCCAATTTTGCCATTCCAAAAGGAACGGCAGCCGGAGTATAAAAGAACCAGCGGCTATGCACAGTTCCTATGTTGGGACGTACATATTGCGTTAAATCTATTTTCTGAGTAACAGGAGTACGCGAAGCACAAGATACCAAGCATAGAACTCCTATTCCAATACATAATTTTGTAAAAATATTCATGCCATTATTTTTTTATTTCACCTTTAATTAAAGCTATGCGAGTATAAAGTTCAACCATACATGATTCGTCTAATAACCATTTAGGTTTATCACTCTCTTGAGAATTTCCTGTCCAGTCGTTATATATTAACCCTGCTTTATCCCGAGCATGCTTCCATGCCCAATCAGCAGATTCAATAATAGCATCAACATACTTCGAATTGCCGTTTACTTCATATAGTTCTTGATATCCACGGAATAGTACGACGACAAACCAAGGCAAATCCTTTATATAGGGTATTCCATTATCCATATACTTTACATAATAAGCGAAACTACCTTCTGCTAATCTCTCTGCATCATTCAAATAATGTTTATCGCCCGTAGCCTTATACAAACGTACAGCTGATTGAATCATCGTTCCTGTGTTGTAAGTATATGCATGTTTTTGTACTTCTCCTTTTTCTGTCAACAATGCGTTCCAAATAATATGCAAAGAATCATCTTCCAAATGTTCCATCATCCAATTATAAAAGCGTTTTCCTTGCTCTAAATACATTGTATCTTTTGTAGCCTCATACAGTTTTAATGAAAGGACGGTTGCTTTTCCATTGGAACAAGCAGGCTTTTGGTCTTTATGTCCTTCCAGCCATGAAACAGCTCCTCCCCAATCATTCCACCAGCCACTCATGATAAAAGACATTACTTCTTTCGCTTTATCCAAATAGACAGAGTTCCCAGAAGAAAAATAAGCATCTATATAATCTATCCCAACTAATCCGTTATCGTCATAATAGCGATCTACCTTTTTAAATTGGATAGGATAGGCTTGATATCCAGCTGGAACACGTTCGTCATCATAATATTTTTCAACAGCCATGACCATAGAGTCTTGATAACTAACATACTTTTCAGGATTATATTCTGCTAAAAGGTTAACAGCAGAGAATATTCCACTCATTGGCCATAAATAAGAAGTTTCTTGCGCTTTATGAGTAGAATCTTGAAAATATGTCAAATCTGGCTTATAGGTATTGGGGTAGTGTTCAGCAAAAAGTCCATATTGAGGTACTCGATACTTACTCCATACATTTTGAAATAACTCTTCAGCCCTATCCATATAAGGCGTTTCTTCTGTTTGTTTTTTATTACATGCAGACAAAAGAAATAATACAGATACAAAAAAAAAATGGATATTTCATAATTCTCTTCATTAATTATTATAATATAACGCCAATGCGGCATAAGATTCAATTACAGCATCCTGCATCAGCAGTTGAGACGCTCTTTTAGGATCTTTACCTGTCCAATCCTCATAAAAAAAGCCTTCTTGAGTACGTGCGTGTTCGTATGCATAATTGAGATAATTAGCATATACATCTATATACTGTTTAACATTTGAATCATAAGGAACAATATCAATATACGCTCTTAATAATTTTGTATTAAACCACGGATCATGATCTGGATATGCCAATCCTATGCCATTCACTGAACGAACAAATACACCATATGCCCCCTGAGCCGATGCTTTTGCTTCATTCAAATAATTTTTATCATTAGTAATTTTGTATAAACATACACCATTCTGAATCATTACACCTACATTATATGTCCATTTAGTTTTATTGATAGCACCTGAAGCATCTTTACTGTTCCAATAGCAGTTATCCGCATTGTCCCTTAAATTCGTTTTTATCCATTCATAAAGTTCTTTAGTGAAAGCTAATACGTCTTCTTTTTGTTCTTGAGGGCAAACTTCATAATATTTTAAAAGAAACTGTACGGCGTAGCCATTTGCACAAGCAGGTTTATTGGAACTTTCATTTCCTGCAACATTTTTCAAAGATTCATTCCACCATATTCCACCTCCGAAAATATCATCTTTCCCTGATTTCAGAAACTCCACTATTTGTCCTGCACGACTAAGATAATCCTCATTATTTAAACGTTCATAAGCCTCCAACAGACTAATTCCTACAATAGAGTTATCATCATAAAATCTATCCGCTTTTCCTGTTGTTCCATCAGTTCCGGAACCATATCCAGCCACTTGATGCTGTCCATTACTTTCCATCCAATAATATGATAAGCCGTCTATCAATGTTTTATAGTCAACATCATATCCTAAGTCTGTAAGGAATGCAGCTCCGGTAGTTAAACAATTATACGGCCACAAAAAGGAATAGGTACCATCTCCTGGCTGTACGGGAAAATTCTCACGATATAAATTACCTGTTTTATAATACTCCTGGACTAACTTAAAAACTTCATGTCCTCGTGCTGCATAATCTACAGCTTCTTGAGAAGGAGGAGGTGTTTGGGGGCCTGTAGGATTCCATTCTTCAACACCAGTTTCACAAGAACAAAATAAAGAGAGTGCCAAAGCACTTGTATATATAAATCTTTTCATATACCTGTTCTACTATAATTTATTTTTTATATCTCGAAAGATTTGAAAAAATCCTTCGAGATATATAATCATTTTTTATTTATCATTTAACATCTGAGAATGAATGAATCATTATATTATTTGCATTTGTTTCAATCATTACAGTACAAGTTTTCTTATTCAAAGAATGACTCATTTTCCATAGATGATCCCACTGGCTCCATGTAAACTCATGTAATTCATAGAAGGTTGCGGGTTCATTCTCACCAGGTTGTTCGGACGATATATTATCTCCTCTTCCCCAACAAACCTCAGTGCCATTTATTGTTGATATAAAATAGTAACGTTCTTCTATCCAAGTAAGCCAAGAAGGAGGATTTGTAGTGGGATCATTAGGATCTACAAATTTAATATTGACGTTTTCTTTTTTAAAGACTCCATTACCAATATATTGCATATCTGCTATTACGTCAAAAGTTGCTCCCCAAATCATTCTCACCCCAGATATAATATCTTTAGAAACAGTTTTAGTATTAAAATTCAGTGTTAATCTAATAACATCTTCTTCAGCTTCAACATTATAAGCCTCATCGCTTTCTATTAATTTCCCGGAACTATCAACCGTATAGTTTACACCACCCTCTAAAGCATCTGTAAAATAAATATTTCCTGAGTTCAGCTTAGTATAAATAACAAAAATACCATCGCTCTCTTTGCGGAATGGAACAAGAACAGTTCCCTGGTTTTCTGTAGCTGACCCCAATAGGTATAATTGCTCTGGAATTTCTTCTGCTGGACGTGTTATCAGCATTTCTCCACATTCTTGTGAGCGTCTGGTCACTCCTCCACGAGAAGCTTCCACTGTCCATTTCACTTTGCCTGTTTCAGCTGTCTTTAATCCAGCCTCACGAGCAATTTTATTCAATATAACATGGGTTAATGTAAGCTGGCGAGTAGCACCAAAATCACTTTGAGAAGTATATATAGGTTCTGAGAAATTCCCATCTTCTTTATCAAATAACACAGAATATAATAAAACTCCGCCATCATTGGCACTTCCATTCCATGTTAGCACAATATTATCAGAAGATTGTAAATCAATAGTAACCTCTTCTGGTCCTGATAGTTCTGCAGGTAAAGTAAAACCTTCATCTAGTTTATAATCTTCAGAACATCCAGTCAAAAATAATATTGACAATAAAAAAATATAAACCGTTTTCATATTTATCACCAATTAGGATTTTGTGTCAAATTATGATTTAAATCTCTTTCACTCTGAGGTATAGGCCACAAATAGTGTTTATTTGCATCGAAAACTCTATTTTCAACCCTTACATATCCATTATCTGTACCAACTGCATCACCGGTATAAATACCATGACAGTAACCATTCATTACTTTATCTGCTATACGCCAACGTACGATATCTTTCAAACGTAAGCCCTCTAGTGCGAGTTCAGACCGGCGTTCACGTCTGATTATTTCTCTTAAATTAGCAGATGTTCCTGGAAATTTCAATGCTTGTTCATCTGTAAACCCAGCTCTTACACGAAGCGGACGGATTGTTTTATTCCATTCATTCTCGGAGAATTCACCTAATTCGGCTGTAGCTTCAGCATTCATAAGTAAAACATCCGCATAACGAATTAAAATAATATTCAACCCCGAATACAAATTATCTCTGTATGTTCTATCCCAATATTTCTTTATATAATATCCGGTTGGTGAACAGTTTGAACTGAATCCATAACCATCAGGATTGCTTCCCTTATCACAATTAATAACTTGTGTCGTTCCATCTGGCATTACATAACTATTTCCCGTATAACAGATTGTAGCAGCTAAACGTGGGTCGCGATGCTCAAAAGGTTTAGCCGGATCATAATTTGCACCAGCCTCATCTATAGCCTTACCATTGTCTGTGATATATGACTGTACAAGCTCATTTAATGGAGCAAGTTGAGCATAACCTTTTAGAGTCGGAGGTAAAAATTGATATTGTGTTTGATATTCACGGTCCGGTGATAAATATTGCAGATCTAAAATTACCTCTTCATTATTTTCATTAGCAACTTCAAACAGTCCACTATAACTACTAAATAAGTTAAAACTACCTTGAGTCATTATAGTGGAAGTCACGTTTTTAAGTTCTTCCCAACGACTTTCAAAAAGTAATATACGTGCTTTTAAGGCCATGGCTGCCCATTTGGTAATACGTCCTTTATCCTCGCTAGAACTATAAGAAGCTGGTAAATAATCATTATCAATGATCTGATCTAATTCTCCTAAGATATTTACTATAATTTCAGTTTTGTTGGTTCTAGGCAATTGTTGAGATTCTTCAATTGTTATAACATTAGTAAAATAGGGTACATCACCAAAACGAGAATATAGTTCAAAATAATGAAAGGCTCGAATTACTATAGCTTCAGCACAATATCTATTCCGTAGTTCTTTACTCAATCCAGGAACTTTATCAATATTGTTAAGCAATTGATTACATATACGAATTCCTGCATAACGACTATCCCAAACAGATTCTACATAAGGATAAGCTGTAGAATAGCTGCCATTTCCTATAGACTGATTAAACCCTGTTTGCACTTTTGTGTATGCATTATCTGTCATTGCATCTGCATACAATACTTCCTCTGCACTGTACAAAGTAGGATAACATGCGTTTAGCGCATATAAGGCAGAACCTTCTTTTTCCCAAAAACTTAAGTCCGTTTTTCTGTCATATGGTTCTGTATCAAGAGGAACACATGCTACAACAGAATTAAGAAGTATCCCTCCAAATATATATTTCATTATACTAAATGTTCTCATAACTTATTAAAATTTAATGTTTAATCCCATAGATATTATGCGAGAAACAGGATAAATACGTCCTCCACCATCAGTAGTCTCAGGATCCCATCCACCCTTTATGTGACTTAATGTAAATAAATTCTGTCCACTCAAATAAACTCTTAAATTTTTTACATATACTTTTCTCATCCATTTTTGTGGGAAAGTATAACCAATCTGCGCATTTTTCAATCGCAAATAAGATCCATCTTGAATCCAGAAATTGGATTTAGCTGCATTATTAGCAGACTCTGCACCAACAGTCAAACGTGGATAAGACGCATCTGGATTATTGGGAGTCCAACGATCTAAATGAAAATCAAAAACAGGACCTTCATTATTATTATGAAAAGCTTCTACTGATTCACCACGTAACCAAACATTGCGTCGACCTACACCTTGCCAGAACATTGAAAAATCAAACCCTTTCCAAGTAAATCCATAACTAAATCCATAAGTATAGTGAGGGAAATTGTCTCCAAGTATAAAACGGTCGTCACTTTCTTTTACTAAGCCATCGTTATTTTTATCAACATAGCGCAAATCTCCAGGTTTTGGAGTTATTCCGTCCAACCAAGGTCCCTGTGCAACTTCTGCATCGTTTTGGAATATACCGTTAGCTCTGTAAGCATAATAAGAGTTAATAGGATATCCTTCCTTTATAATTGTATTAACATCTGCTCCATTAATCCATTCAACCCCACGCGTATCTATAACTTCATTGGCTGCATCAGAAACATTTCCAGAAATAAAATGTTCTACCTGACCAGTCTTGAATCGGTAATTCATATTTAATTCCCAGCCACGATTTCTCACTTTTCCGGCATTCTGCACGGGACTACCTCCACCAAACATGCCTGGAACGGGTAAACCAATTAAAATGTCACGAGTTACATTATTAAAGAAGTCAGCTGTAATATTCAATGAATTATTAAAAAGTCCAACATCTATACCCAAATTGAACATCGCAGTTGTTTCCCATTTTATGTCAGTATTAACAGCTGCAAACGAAGCTCCATTTACTACAGTATTACCAAAATTATAGTGAGGAGAAACTGTTACAGATGATAAATATTGATAATTATCAATTCTGTTATTTCCAACTAATCCCCATGAAGTTCTAACCTTTAAGGAAGAGATATGTTCTTTTAGTTTCTCAAAAAATCTTTCTTCTGAAACTCTCCATCCCAAAGAAAATGAGGGAAAAAGAGCTGAGCGGTTACCTTTTGCAAATTTTGAAGAAGCATCATTACGCAAATTTGCTTCAAATAAATACTTTTCATCGTAATTATAATTTAAACGTGCAAATTCAGAATAAATAGACTAGTCACTTCCACTTCCAGAATTTCCGACATTAGATGTCTGATTGCCAACCATTATATCAAAATCAGATGTTTCTGTCACGCGGTATGTATTATATCCTTTGTCGCTGCCTCCTTCATAAGAATAACCAACCATTGCTCCTATCGTATGTTTACCAAAAGATTTATCATAAGTCAACATTACGTTCGTTGTAAGATTTAGTGAGCGGGCAAATTGCTCTGTCATACGATTTTCTGTGTCGCCTGAGGCCGGGGCTTCTATCGCCTTTCTATTTTCATGAGTACGATTGTTGTATAACTGCCCACCAATCATTCCTTTTAATTTTAGTCCATCCCAAATCTTCAATTCTGCACTGAGTGTTGCAGAAAAGTCATCGTTGGAATTCTGTCTATATCCTCCTTGTTCCAGTCTTGCTAATGCATTTGAGTTACTTCCACTAGGATAAGTACATTCTCCATTTTCATTTTTAATCGGATAAATTGAGGGCATACGCGTTGCTTGCTCTATAATCCATTCGGTCCAATAAGCATGATCTTTAACTTCATTGCGAGCATATGCAACAGTTGTACTAAAGTTAAAATGCTCTGAAACTTTATGGCTTAAATTCAAACGTCCGTTATATCTTTGCAAACCGTAATGAGGTCCCTTAAACATACTATTTTGATCCATATAGCCTAAAGAAGCTAAAAAAGTTGTTTTATCATTGCCGCCGGAGAAAGACAAGTTGTGGCTCTGTTGAGGAGAATTTTTTTTATAAAGCTCTTCAATCCATTTACAGTTTGGGCCACCGTTACGATAATATGCTATCTGCTCTGGAGTAAAAACCGCTGATTGTCCCGAATTAACTAGTGCTTCATTTCGCATTTCTGCATATACCCATGAATCAACGATTTTGGGTAAGCAAGTAGGAGACTGCCATCCATATTGCATTTCATAAGTTACTTCGTTTTTTTGTGAAGAACCTTTTTTGGTTGTTATTAAAATAACTCCATTCGAAGCCCGTGAACCATAGATAGCCGTAGAAGAAGCGTCCTTTAGTACTGAAATATTTTCAATGTCTGAAGGGTTAACGTTTTGAATATCACCGATAATTCCATCAATTAAAATCATAGGGTCATTATTATTCATTGTATTCAACCCACGAATATTAATATTAGGGCGTGCTCCTGGAGCTGAATTAGATTGCTGAATTACTAATCCAGAAGTGGTTCCTTGTAAAGCTTCAACAATATTCGTAACAGGCTTTCCTTGAATATCAGATGTTGAAACAGAAGCAACAGCTCCTGTAAGATTTACTTTTTTCTGAGAACCATATCCAACTACTACCAATTCATCAATCATTTCTGTATTAGATTTCAAAACGATTGTCATACCTTGTTTCAACTCTTTGCCAGAAATAATTTGGTCTTTATACCCGACAAATGAAATCTGCAGTTTAGAAGAAGAGGTTACTTCCAAAGTAAATTTACCATCCATGTCAGCAATAGTACCTTGCTTAGTGGAAACGTCCAATACACTAGCACCAATCATTGGTTCACCTGACTCATCTTTAATAATACCAGATATGAGTCGTGACTGCTGTTGCGCCAGCATTGGTATGGAAACCAACGAAAGCAACAGACTGGCTACAAAACACATTATTACATGTTTCATAAATTAATTAAGATTTAAAAGTTAATAATTTTTTTACCTAAAGAAAACTTCTACCTAAAGAAAACTAAGCCTCTAACTGTGATAACGCATATGCATAAGCGCCTCGCATGATAGAATGACTTGCCCCTTCACGGCTACATATTACCGCAATACGTCTCGTATTATTATATGGTACTTTAATTGATGTTCCTGGAATCAAGACTTCACGAGGTTGATAATCCAGAAACTTCTTTCTTTCCATTTCATCTTCCCAGTTATACACTTCCATCTGTAAACATGGGAAGTGCTCTCCTGAAAACATTGACAGTGTAGCGCGCAATTCATTTATTAGAGATGGTAATATATAGTGAGAAGCACCGGCTAGTCCACCACCTATCACCACTAATCCATCTACAATATTCAGTGCCGAAGCAATTGCGCTTCCAGCCATTTCCCCTAATTCCTGAAAACTGGCTATTGCAGCCTTCTTGTTACCTTCTTTTATCCCTTCTGCAATCTCATAGATATCTTTGGGAGTCAGATTTGTTTCTTGAACTCCTGATAATTCACAATATACTCTTTTAACAGCACGAATGCTGACACTTTCTTCTGCAAGCATTGAGGGGTACTTTTTGTTACGCATCAGCCAAACATCTCCTCCACAACCATTATCTCCTGTCAATAATCTGTTTTCTATTACAACCCCAGCTCCCAAACCAGTACCTAATGTTATTCCCAGTAAATTGTTATATTTCCGATTATGCCCCATTGCCTCCAATTCTCTATTTACCATAGGAAGAGCTCCGGATAAAGTCTCACCATAAGCAAACAGATTTCCATCATTTTCTATATAGACAGGAATGCCGTAATTCTGTTGTAAAAATGCCCCAAGAGCTACTCCCTGGCGAAAAGAAGGGAAGTTAGGTAAGTTTCCACTTCTCACTCCATTTTTATAGTCTGCCGGACCTGGGAAGGCAAAGCTGATTGCAACAAGAGGTGTTTCCAGGTTTTTAATTACGGCTTCAAAACCAGCCACTAAGGTAGCTAGACATCTGTCTAGATTGTCTGAGCAAGAAGGCATACAAATTGGTGAAACAATCTGAATATTGCCCCTGATAGCAGAAAATACAAAATTAGTTCCTCCTGCGTCAAGGGTTAATACAATTCGTTTGTCATTCTCATACATATTTCAAGGCTTCTTAAAAGGTTCATTATTCTGTTTTTCATTATCAGAAGCGTACATAAGCTTTCACTGTTACGCATTCTTTACCCTCTGACAAACCATAAGGACGGATAGTATATTCTCCTACACAAGCCGGAATAATAAAGGTTTCAGCATAATATACTGCAAATGGTTTAAATGAATGTGCAGTTTTTACAATAGCTTCTTCTCCTCCCAAGAGATTGAATACATTTATACTGTTACTGGTATGGTGCAATACAAGAGTAGAGAAATGATGACAGTGGGTTTTTATTATAGTTAGATTTTTCATAGATAGTTTTTTATTTGTTCATACATACTGTTGTCTTGTGCAAAGATAAGAAATAATAATTTATTCCCAAATAGAATTTTGGAAAAAATACATTATCGCATGGGAAATTTGTATAATTAGAATATTTATAACTGAGGGTTGTTGTTTAACACTATTATTATCAGTGATTTAATGAATTATTTTCCTTAATGTTTTATAAGTGGCTAATTGTTCATATTTACTGTATAGTGTATGGACCTGTCTCTTATACACATCTCCGAGCCCACGAGACTGCAGCTAATCT
>ERZ1027150.959-NODE-959-length-22192-cov-11.913584_pt1 | contig 22192 bp, 15 predicted proteins | sample MGYA00519276_ERZ1027150 | MGnify/ENA primary metagenome ERZ1027150 (study PRJEB26926, sample SAMN06164860) | human gut metagenome | biome: ENVO:00009003; feature: ENVO:2100002; material: ENVO:00002003 | host: Homo sapiens | place: USA | collected 2012 ... | reverse complement strand
TAAACCTATATTTGATTTTAATTATTAACCTGTCAACTAAATTCAGTACACTTCAGACTGAAGCATATGTCTTGGAAAAAACTGCCGCATTTTTCAATTCTGTTTTTCCTGACTGTATATTTGAGTAGTCCAGATTCTGGCAGGACATAAAAAGTAGAGTCATTGGCTGTCAGTATTTTGTGGCATCCTTTTACCTTAACCGTATCATTATATTCTTTTCCTATCAGGTGATGGTTGGTCAGAATCATCAGTAGCGGGTTATGCCCTTCTGTTACTGTGATGTCTCGGATAAATGCGGCATCTTCTGTTCCTTGGATAAGCCGGAAAGTCTGGTTATGTCCATAATAAATGCCGTTATTGAGTGTGGATATGTACAGATTGTCATTTCCTGGTGCTGAGTAAAAAGCGGTGATGTACCGGTTGTCGAGTGTGTAAGTTATATTATTTGCTTTCAGGTTGTGGATAATGACCAGGTTGTCTTGTATACCGAGGTAAATACGGTTTCCAGACTGGGTTTGTTGCAAATAAGATGCTGTGATTTTGGTAGGCGACTGATAAAGGATTTCAGAGCTTTCCGCCACTGAATTTCCCAGATATTCTTTCCTTATTTTCACTTTTTTCAGAAACTGTTTGTTGCTGATATAGTATAAATATTCCCCATCAGTCATGATATTGGAAATAATTTCATCATCGGGTAAATCCATGACTCTTATGGCCTTTGAATGAGAGGTATATTGATGAAACAATTCATTTTTTGAATTGATATAATAAATTTCGTTTCCTTGTGTACATGAGGCAATGATTTCTCCGTTTGTGTAAAAGAAACTCAGGTGCTGCGGAATATTCCATAAAGCATTTTCCAGAACCAGCGATATGGTTCCTCCGAGACGGTTGGTTGCAATGATGTTGCTGCAGTCTTGGGGAGTTTTTCTCCTCAGTGTGACTGAAGTAAAATGTTGTAGGTCATTGCTGATGATTAAATGAGAGTTGTCAATAAAGTAGTGGACGTCATTTTGTTTATAGTAAATGCGTGAGGTAAAATTAAGGTTGACCTTTTTGATCTGTTTCCCATTTATATCTTCTATATACAGAACTTTATTGGCTAGGATATATATGTCATCTCCTTCTACGTAGAGATTGAGAATTGACTCACTCTCGTGTGAGGTCTTGACCTGATGTGTGGCCAGGTTCATTTTGACCATTCCGTTCTGGGTGGCACATAAAAGATATTCATTCCGGAATCGTTGCAGGTTGTTGATGATAAACGGCTTGCCTGCACAGGCTGTTTCACTTGTAGAGTCTGGATAAATCAGACAGAGCCTTTCGTTGCCCGAACGTGACATTGCATACAGTCCTTGGCTGGTAGCCGTATAGACTGTTGTATCATGTATGATGATGTCATAAACTGAGTAGTTATACTGTTTATGAGGAATGGGAAAAACATCAATCTGTCTGGTGTCTCCCTTTTGTAGCTTCCATTTCTGAAGGCCGGAGTTTCGGATACCTATCCAGCATATGGGAGTTTGTTCCAGAAGAGTGTCCGACGCTACTTTGTATATACGGTCGGTATTGAGACTGTAATTTGTATGTCCCTGTGGAGTAATCTGCCAAATGTCTCCGTTTTCTCCTCCTAGCCAGAAAACCGAGTCATTTTCTGCCGAGATGGAAGAAAGGCGTTCATTGAAATAGAATTCGGCTTCCCCTAGATTTTTTGTTTCTTTCTGCTCATGACATCCGGCAAAAAGGAAAAGGAAAACTGACCATAGAATGTAATGTTTCATGATACTTAGATTTGGCAAGTTAAGTCTTTAGTTGTGTAATTTACAAATATATCTATAACTATTGTAGAAAAAACTTCTTTTCTTAAAAAAAGTATGTGCTGTTTTAAAAGAAAAGTAAATTCATAGTTAGGAAGTTGGCCTTTTTGTACCTTTGCAGTATGAAAACATATGTGGATGTCATAGTGCCTTTGCCCGTTGTGGGATTGTTTACCTATTCATTGCCTGATGAATGGGGCGGCCAGGTTTGTGAAGGATGCCGGGTAGTCGTGTCTTTCGGCCCCAGAAGGTATTATACTGCAATTGTAGTATCCATTCATCATACCCCTTCCGGAGAATATGAAATCAAGGATATCACGGAGGTGCTTGACCAAGAGCCGATGCTGCTGTCACAACAGTATCAGTTCTGGAAATGGCTGTCCGAGTATTACCTGTGTCCGTTGGGGGATGTCTATAAGGCTGCGGTGCCTTCGGGCATGAAACTGGAGAGCGAGACGCAGGTGGTCATTAATCCGGATTTTGAGGCCGACGGACCTTTGCCGCCCAAGGAACAGCAGGTGCTCGACCTGTTGTCTGCCGATGCGGAGCAGTGCATTACGCAGCTGGAGAAGGGAAGTGGCATCCGGAACATTCTTCCGGTGGTGAAATCGCTGCTGGAAAAGGAGGCTATCTTTGTGCGCGAGGAACTGAAGCGCAACTACAAGCCCCGGACGGAGGAAAGGGTACGTCTGGCTCCTGCGTTCCGGAACGAGAAGGCACTGCATATTCAGATGGATCTGTTGAAGAGAAGCCTGCGCCAGCAGCAGGTGCTGATGAAGTACCTGGAGATGGCAGGGTGGGGAGCACCCGATGCAGCATTGAGGGAAGTCTCCCGGAAAGAGTTGCAGGAGGCTTCTGGGGCCACGTCGGCCATTGTGAAGCAACTGGTCGGAAAAGGGGTGTTCGAACTCTACCGGCAGGAGGTGGGCCGCCTGCAGGAGGGAGGAATGGAGACCTGTCCGCCTTATCCGCTGAGTGAGGCTCAGCAGACGGCTTTTCAGCAAATCATGAATTCGTTTCATCAGAAGAATGTGTGCCTGCTTCACGGGGTGACAGCCAGCGGCAAGACTGAAATCTATATACATCTTATCCTTCAGGCCATACAGACAGGCAAACAGGTGCTGTATCTGTTGCCGGAAATTGCACTTACCACTCAGATTACGGAGCGCCTGAGGAGGGTATTCGGCAACCGTCTGGGGGTATATCATTCGAAGTTCCCGGATGCGGAGCGGGTGGAGATCTGGAAGAAGCAGCTCTCGGAGAACGATTATGACGTGATTTTGGGAGTACGGTCGTCGGTCTTCCTGCCTTTCCGGCGACTGGGACTGGTGATTGTGGACGAGGAGCACGAGACTACGTATAAGCAGCAGGACCCGTCTCCCCGGTATCATGCGCGGAATGCGGCCATCGTCCTGGCTTCCATGTATGGGGCGAAGACGCTGCTGGGTACGGCTACTCCCAGCATTGAGACGTATTATCAGGCGCTGCACGGCAAGTATGCCTGGGTGGAACTGAAAGAGCGGCACCGGAATCTGCAGTTGCCGCACATCGAACTGGTGGACACAAAGGAACTGGCACGCAAGAAACGGATGACGGCTCAGTTTTCTCCGGTCTTGCTGGGCAAAATACGTGAGGCGCTGGAGAACCGGGAGCAGGTGATTCTGTTTCAGAACCGGAGGGGCTTTGCTCCGATGATTGAATGTCATACGTGCGGATGGGTGCCCAAGTGCAAGCATTGTGACGTGAGTCTGACTTATCATAAGGGGTTGAACCAGCTGACGTGTCATTATTGCGGGGCGACGTATCAGGTGCCGAAGTCGTGTCCGGCCTGCGGGGGAGTGGAACTGAGAAACCGGGGGTTCGGGACGGAAAAGATAGAGGATGACATCCGGCAGATTTTTCCGGAGGCACGGGTGGCGCGGATGGACCTGGATACGACGCGTACGCGGACTGCCTACGAGCGGATTATCGCCGACTTCCAGGCGCAGAAGACCGATATCCTGATCGGTACGCAGATGGTGTCGAAGGGGCTGGATTTTGAGCATGTGAGTGTGGTGGGAATCCTGAATGCCGACTCGATGCTGAATTATCCGGATTTCCGTTCTTTTGAAAGGGCTTTTCAACTGATGGCTCAGGTGGCCGGGCGTGCGGGCAGAAAGAACAAGCAGGGATGGGTGGTCTTGCAGACAAAGTCTCCCGAACTGCCGGTAATCCATCAGGTGCTGACAAATGATTATGAGGGTATGTACCGGGAGCAGCTGGAAGAGCGGGCGCTTTTCAAGTATCCTCCTTTTTACCGCCTGATTTATGTGTACCTGAAACACCGCAAGGAGGAAGTTCTGACGGAGGCTGCCGACTGGGTGTCTGAGGCGCTGCGGAAGGGATTGGGAGAGCGGATACTGGGACCCGACCGGCCGCCGGTGGCGCGTATACAGACATGGTTCATCCGTAAGATCATGATCAAGGTGGAACCGAAGGTTTCCCTGGGTAAGGTGCGTACGTTTTTGCTGCAGGTGCAGCAGGCTGTGCTCGAGGAGGAGCGTTTCCGGAGCTTGCAGATTTATTACGATGTCGACCCGATGTAACCCGGTGAGCGGGACGGGGTCGGCGGTTGGAGAAATTAATTAAACTGGAATGAGATATGAAAATAGAATTAGATGTACATACGCATACCCTTGCCAGCGGACATGCTTTCAGTACGTTGCAGGAGATGGTTCAGGCAGCGGCCGAGAAGGGACTGAAGTTGCTGGGAATTACGGAGCATTCGCCGGGAATACCGGGAACGTGTGACCCGATTTATTTCCGCAACTTGCACGTGGTGCCCCGACGGATGTACGGGGTGGACCTGCTGCTGGGGGCGGAAATCAATATCCTGAATACGCAGGGTGACCTCGATATGGAGGAGTGGATGATGAAGTACCTCGACCTGAAGATTGCGGGAATCCATTCGTTGTGCTATGAGGGCGGTACGGTGGAGGAGAATACGGAGGGAATGATCCGGGCAATCTCGAATCCGCATGTACACATCATCAGTCACCCGGGCGACGGAACGGCTCCGCTGCTCTTCGAACCGATTGTACAGGCTGCGAAAGCTCATCATACGCTGTTGGAAATCAACAATTCATCGTTGAAGCCTTGCCGCCACAAAGCGGAGGCCTGCGGAAACAACCTGGAGATTCTCCGTCTGTGCCGGAAGTATGAGGTGCCGGTGGTCCTGGGTAGTGATGCACACATTTCTTTCGACATCGCTACTTATGAGTATGTGCTGCCGCTGTTGGCGGAAGCCGGTTATCCAGAAGAATGGGTAATGAATACGAGTGTGGAAAAATTTAAACAATATTTGAATATTCAGTAAGGAAGATGAAAAGGATATTATTTGTTTGCCTGGGGAACATCTGCCGTTCTTCTTCGGCAGAGGAAATCATGCGGACTCTGATCCGTAAAGCGGGACGGGAAACAGAGTTTGAGGTCGACTCGGCAGGCATCAGCAGCTATCATCGGGGCGAACTGGCCGATGAGCGGATGAGGGCGCATGCCTCCAGACGAGGATACCATATCACGCACCGTTCCCGCCCGGTGTGTACGGATGATTTTTATGAGTTCGACCTGATATTGGGCATGGACGACCGGAACATAGAGGCTTTGCGTGAGAAAGCACCGGATATAGAGTGTGAGAAGAAAATCGGGCGGATGACAGACTTCTGCCAGGTGAAGGTGGCCGATTATGTGCCTGACCCGTATTACGGAGGGGCACAAGGATTTGAGAATGTGCTGGATATACTGGAGGATGCCTGTGAGGGGCTATTACAATCTTTAACAAAAAAGAATGAGACGAAGTCTTGACTTCGCCTTTATGCGATTGTATATTTGCGAAGAAGCGGAAGGGAACCCGCGCACGGAGGTTGTACGACCTCCGTACGCGGGTTTTATAACCTCCGTACGCGAGTCGGCCGACTTGCCTGCGTGGGTAGAAGATGATTAATCGATTAAATATCAAATGTATGAAAGCACAGTATGATTTTCTTACGGTTCCTTCTTCAAAGAAGGGGAACCGTGCGGTGATTTATCCTAAACTGATTTCGTGTGGCACGGTTTCTTTTATGGAACTGGCTGAGCAGATTGACCGTGCCTCAGGGTTTCACAAAGGTACGGTGATAGGAGTGGTGGAGGAAATAGAGCGTTGGGCACGGCATTATCTGGAGTATGGCCGTCGGGTACGGATCGGTAATCTGGGTACATTGTCTGTCAGTCTCAAGGCACACCGTCCGGTGGAGAATGAGGCTGCTATTCATGCACAGTCCATATGCTTCGGAAAGGTACGTTTTACAGTATCCCGTAAATTCCGTTGTTACGGAGCGTTGGAGCGTGCCGAGGCTTCCCGCAAGTTCAAGGAGAGTTCGCGTCGGTTGACGGAGGCGGCACGTTACGACTTGCTGATGGAGTACCTGGCTACACACGCCTTTATTACCCGTACTCGCTACACTGAACTGACAGGTTTGTTGCGTACGCTGGCTCTGAAGGAACTGAATCAGTGGCTGGCGGAGGGTAAAATTGCTTCGGAGGGGAGGGGATCCCATAAAGTTTATGTAAGAAAGCCGGAGACAGGAACTGCGGAGGTGGTATAAGGAGGTATAAAAAAGATGGCATGTGCAAATGATTATCTGTATCATTTCACATGCCATCTTTTTCCATGCTGGATATTCCGGAAAGAATAGAGATGAGCTATTCCCTTTTTTCCGGCATTATTTCTTCAGTTTTACGGCTTGTTTCAGTACTTTCTTGGCCTGATTGATGGTCTCGTTCTGCTTCTTTTCAGGTTTTTCTCCGGCTTTTTCCATGACACGTTGCAACTGTTTGTTCAGCTGGTCGGTCCGGGCTGCCAGTTCTTCTGCAGGCACTTCGGTACGTGTTTTCTTCAATGCATCCATCCATCCCTTCATAGCTTGAGTCTTCAAGGTCAGGGTTGCAGTTTCGGCAGCCAGTTCTGCTTTTGCTTCATCGTCAGGAGCTGCAAAGGCATGAGTATATCCTTTCACTTCGTCCCAGTGGCCGCGTGTGAAATCGGGGAAAGCTACGGCTGCACAGCCGTTGTCCATAGAGATGGCTCCCAGTTCAGCGAGTGCACACCATTCTGCCAAATCGTATACATCCATATCCAGCGGAAGTCCGTTCTGCAGACAGTACACCAGACGGCTGTCCATGATGAAGTCCATACCTCCGTGGCCTCCCACTTCTTTCGCCATTTCTCCGTACTTCTTCAGAATAGGGTGCTGGTATTTCTCAACCAGTGCATCCATTTCTGTTTTAGGCAGGAAAGAATGGGTATTCAGATTATCTACCTGAGGCTGTACGCCCGAAGCCTTCATCTGGGCTGCGTCAACGGCATAACCTTCTACCGGATATTTGTTGGCGAAACCTTTGGTTCCTGTCAGCTGGTAGAGTCGGTTGTATGGCTGCGGACTCATTACGTTATGCTGTATCTCGATGACCTTTCCGTTTTCGGTACGGATCAGGGTAGTGGTATGGTCTCCGTTGCGGAACTCTCCACACTCTTCTCCGGTAGCTCTTTCTACCAGTGCCTTGCCGTGAACCGATTTGGTATCCATGGCTACCAGGGTCTTCATGCGGTCGCCACGGTGAATATCCAATGCCTGTGCCACCGGGCCTAATCCGTGTGTGGCATATACGTCACCGCGGTTTTCCATGTTGTAGCGCAGACGCCATCCCAGTTTATCCTCTTTTCCGTTCTTCCAGTAATAATTCCAGAAGTCGTCGAGGTTATGGATATAGGCTCCCTGCGCACGGATTACCTCGCCGAATACTCCCTGCTGTGCCATGTTCAGGGTATTCATTTCAAACCAGTCGTAGCAGCAGTTCTCGAGAATAAAGCAATGCTTGCGGTTTTTTTCCGACAAGTCGATGAGTTTCCAGCACTGTTCCAGATTCATGGCCGAAGGCACTTCAATGGCTACGTGCTTACCGTGCTGCATGGCATATTCGGCAATGGGGAAATGATGGTCCCAGTCGGCTGCAATGTATACCAAGTCGATGTCGGTACGCTCACACAGTTCCTTGTATCCTTCCGCACCTGAATAAACGGCTGCTTCGGGTAAGCAAGCCTTTCTCAGAAATTTCTGGCACGCCTCTGCACGTTCTCTTTCATGGTCGCACAATGCCACGATTGCCGTTCCCGGAATGTATGTAAAGCGTTCTACGGCTCCCGGGCCACGCATGCCTAGTCCTACGAAGCCGACCCGTACCACCTCCATTTTCGGTGCGGTCAGTCCGATTACAGGTTCCTGTCCGGCTTCACGTTCCGGTGTCTGAATGACGATGGTTCCTTTATTCCATTCCCATTTGGTGGATGATGAAAGACTTTGGGCTGAGAGGTGCATTGCCGGAGATCCTGCCAGCATCAGTAATGTACAGGCACTCCAGAGCGTTTGATTAATGATTTTCATGGTTAGTTAATATTTGGTAGTTAAAATAGTTAGACGTAGGTTAGATTTGTGATACAAAGTTATAAGAAAAAAAACATAAATCCTTCAATTAACTATTTTTCGGTGTTTTTTATTGATAGATTCTTTCCCTATCTTACTTTATAAGACCTTTTTCAGAGGGATTGGGGGAGGATAACGGAAAAAGCCCCGGACAAAATCCGGAGCCGGAAAGATGGAGTGTTTATTTTTTCAGCTCCGGATAACTGATGCGCGTATGGTACATGGTCTTCAGCTTTTCCTTGAAGACCGCTTTGACCGTAGCAATATCCTTAAATGTAATCGGGCATTCCTTGAAATATCCTTCCTGTACCTGACAGTCTATGATTTTTTCAACCAGATTGGAGATACTTTCCTCCGTATATTCCGGCAAGCTTCTGGAGGCCGCCTCTACTGAATCGGCCATCATCAGAATAGCCTGTTCTTTGGTAAAAGGGTTAGGTCCCGGATACTGGAACGGTTCTTTGTCGACTTCTTCATCAGGATGTTCGTTCTGATATGAAATATAGAAGTATTTGGTCAGTCCCAGACCGTGATGGGTACAGATGAAGTCTTTGATGACTTGCGGTAAATTATATTTATCGGCCAGTTTCATCCCGTCGGTAATGTGGCTGATGATAACCTGTGCACTTTGTTTGTAATTGAGCTGGCTGTGCGGATTGAATCCAGACTGATTTTCGGTAAAGAAAGCGGGGTTCAGCATTTTGCCGATGTCATGGTACATGGCACCCGTACGGACCAGCTGGCTGTTGGCCCCAATACGGTTGGCGGCAGCGGCAGTCAGGTTGGCCAGTTGCAGGGAGTGTTGGAAAGTTCCTGGAGCTACCTCCGACATTTCGCGCATCAGTTTGTTGTTGATGTTCGACAGTTCTACCAGAGTCACATTTGAGGTGAATCCGAATGTTTTCTCCAGGATGAAAAGTAATGGATAAGTAAATAGCAGCAGGATGCCGTTGATGATGAAGTTGATATATACGGTAGTACTCAGCTGTGCGATTTCGCTGACGTGAATCAGGTCTAATGCCAGGTACAGGATGGAATATACACAGACCACAATCAAGGCACTCCGCAGCAGTTGGGAGCGTTGTGAAAGTTCCCGGAGACTGTAAATTCCTGCCATTCCTGCTACCGTCTGTAGTAAAATGAACTCATGTGGAGTCCGGAGTGATATGGAGCACAGCAGGATAGAAATGATGTGCGCCATGAATGCCGTACGTGAGTCCAGAAAAATGCGGATGATGATGGGCAGCATGGCAAACGGAACGATATAGACACTCATGATGGCATGTTCTACCATGATGAATGAGAGAATAGGGAAAAAGATAATGATGCAGAGCAATAATCCTAAGCTTCCTTTTTTGAGATAATAATCACGGCGGAACAGTTCCAGATAAATGAAGAAACAACTGATAAGAATCGCTACGAACAGAATTTGTCCAAGCAGTGTCAGTCTTTTCTCTGTTGCGGTCTCGTTTCTTTTATCCCATTCTTTTTCAAGAGACTTCAGTATGTTGTAAGTCTCCTGATTGATAATCTCTCCCCGGTCGATGATTTTTTGTCCGTTCATTACAAAACCGTTGGCCCATGAGATACTGGACAGCAGGTCTTGTCTGGCTGTCTCCGACCGTTCTTTGTCATAGACAAGATTCGGATTCAGGTAATTGTCCAGGTTACATCGCTGCAGCAGATTTTTCCGATAATGAATGGTATCCGAATTAATCAGTTCTTCATAAGCGCGTTTGATGCTGTAGAGCTCGCCGATTTCCTGCAGGCTGGAGGTATTCTTGGAAACAATCTGTATGCTTCTCAGGCTGTCCATGTTCAGTTGCATCAGGTCTTCCGGAGAGATGATACCTTTCTCGTAGATGTTTTTCAGTATCCGCTCGATGTGATGTGCATAACTGGCATCAGGAATGATTTTCCTGAGCTCACTGTTGTAGTCCGACTTGAAGCGGGCAATGGCCTTGCTACCGCTGTCGTTCAGTGAAAAATAAGGGTGGTATTCCGCCATGATGCTGTCCTGTTCTTTCTGCACCTGGGCATCGTCTTTGTAGATGGGAAAATCGAAAGACGCCTGCAGCAGACCGTACTTCCAGGGCTTGTTGATATCGAACTGATAATTGAAAGCCCCCTTCTTGGGCAGGAAATAAACAATGATGGTTACTGTCGCCAGGAAAATGGCACATTTGTAAAGCAAGTCTTTATAGGAAAATTGATTATTCGTCTGGAAACTTTTCATGATGTAAGATATTTTGGGCGCAAAATAAGAAAAAAACGGGAAATTTAGCTTATTTTTGCAGCGTATTTTTAGATGAAAATCATTATGGCAGAAAGAAAAGTAAGAGTTCGTTTTGCACCCAGTCCGACCGGTGCATTACATATAGGCGGTGTCCGTACTGCTTTATATAACTATCTGTTCGCCCGTCAGCATGGGGGAGACCTGATTTTCCGTATCGAAGACACGGATTCCAACCGTTTTGTTCCGGGTGCGGAAGAATACATTATCGAGTCGTTCAAGTGGCTGGGCATTCATTTTGATGAAGGAGTGAGCTTTGGTGGAAACTATGGTCCTTACCGTCAGTCTGAACGCCGTGACATCTATAAGAAATATGTGCAGGTGCTGCTGGACAACGGAAAGGCTTATATCGCTTTTGATACGCCGGAAGAACTCGAGGCGAAACGCAAGGAAGTGCCTAACTTCCAGTACGACGCTTCTACCCGTACTTCGATGAGAAACTCATTGGTGATGCCGGAAGAAGAAGTGAAGCAGCTGATTGCTGAAGGCAAGCAGTATGTGGTACGTTTCAAGATTGAACCGAATGAGGATGTACATGTACACGACCTGATCCGTGGAGAAGTGGTGATCAACTCTTCTATCCTGGATGACAAGGTATTGTATAAATCAGCAGATGAACTTCCTACTTATCATCTGGCCAATATCGTAGATGACCACCTGATGGAGGTTTCTCACGTAATCCGTGGCGAGGAATGGCTTCCTTCTGCTCCGCTGCACGTACTGCTGTACCGTGCTTTCGGATGGGAAGATTCAATGCCTGAATTCGCTCACCTGCCTTTGTTGCTGAAGCCGGACGGAAACGGAAAACTCAGCAAGCGCGACGGAGACCGTCTTGGTTTTCCGGTATTCCCGCTGGAATGGCACGATCCGAAAACGGGTGAGGTATCATCGGGATATCGTGAATCAGGTTATCTGCCCGAAGCGGTTATCAACTTCCTGGCCCTGCTGGGATGGAATCCGGGAAATGATCAGGAAATCATGTCGATGGATGAACTGATCAAACTGTTCGACCTGCACCGCTGCAGCAAGGCCGGAGCCAAATTCGATTATGAAAAGGGAAAATGGTTCAACCATGAATATATCCTGATGAAGAGCGATGAGGAAATTGCTGCTCTTTTCATGCCGATCTTGAAAGAACACGGTATCGAAGCACCGATGGAAACGGTAGTTACGGTAGTGGGACTGATGAAGGGGCGTGTAAGTTTCGTGAAGGAACTGTGGGAAACCTGCAAGTTCTTCTTCGTAGCTCCTACAGAATACGATGAAAAGACCGTGAAGAAACGCTGGAAAGAAGATTCGGCAGCACGCATGCTCGAACTGGCAGACGTACTGGAATCTTTGGACGATTTCTCACTGGCTCATCAGGAAGAGGTGGTAATGAAGTGGATCGAAGAGAAGGGTTATCACCTGGGTAATATTATGAATGCTTTCCGACTGACTCTGGTAGGAGAGGGTAAAGGCCCTCATATGTTTGATATATCTGCGGTTCTGGGTAAAGAAGAGACGCTTGCCCGTATGCGTCGCGCCGTAGAAGTACTCAAATAATAGATTTCAGGGAAATGATTTATAATCTTTTTATATATCTTTATGTAAGTGCAGTCCGTATGGCTGCACTTTTCAGTGAAAAGGTATCGAAAATGGTGGCCGGACAGAAGAAGACTTTTTCTGTCCTGGAACAACATATAGATTCGAAGGCAAAATACATCTGGTTTCATGCGGCCTCACTGGGAGAATTCGAACAGGGACGTCCGCTGATTGAAGAGATTCGCCGCAGGTTCCCGGAGTACAAGATTCTTCAGACGTTTTTCTCTCCTTCCGGATACGAGGTACGCAAGGATTACAAGGGGGCGGACGTGGTTTGCTATTTGCCTCTGGATACTCCCGGCAATGCCCGCAGATTCGTAGAGAAGGCACATCCCTGCATGGCTTTCTTCATTAAATATGAGTTCTGGAAAAACTATCTGACGGAACTGCACGAAAGACAGATTCCCGTATACAGTGTATCGTCCATCTTCCGTCCGGAACAGATTTTCTTCAAATGGTACGGTGGGGGATACCGGGAGGTATTGAAATGCTTTACCCATCTGTTTGTCCAGAACCAGGAGTCGGTGGGTTTGCTCAAGACTATCGGGGTGACGGAAACGTCCATTACCGGTGATACCCGTTTCGACCGGGTACTGGATATTTGCAGCCAGGCAAAGGTACTTTCGCTGGTGGAACGCTTCAAGGGCGACCGGCTGACAATGGTAGCTGGCAGTTCGTGGGCACCCGATGAAGATATCTTTATCCCTTATTTTAATGCACATCCCGAGATGAAGCTGGTCATTGCGCCTCACGTGATTGATGAGTCACATCTGAAGGAGATTACCGGTAAGGTAAAAGGAAAGGTGGTCCGTTATTCTCAGGCTACGGAAGAGAATGTGGCGGAAGCCGACTGTCTGATTATCGACTGCTTTGGCCTGCTTTCTTCCATTTACCGTTATGGGGAGATTGCCTATATCGGCGGGGGCTTTGGAGTAAGCATCCATAATACACTGGAAGCGGCGGTGTACGGTATACCTGTCATCTTCGGACCAAACAACAAGAAGTTCATGGAGGCCCAGGGACTGAAACAGTGTAAGGGAGGTTTCGAAATACAGGGTGCTTCCGATTTCAATGAACTTATGGACCGGTTCAGGGAAGACCGTCAGTTCTTGCAGCTTTCGGGTGAGAATGCCGGAAATTATGTAAAGAAAAATGCAGGTGCCTTGGAGAAAATCCTTGGAACCATCCGTTTATAGTTAAAGACGACAGAAGTGAAATAAATAAAGGTATGAGGCCATCTCAAATGTGAGATGGCCTTTTTTCTGACCTCCAGAGGCGTTCTCTCCCTGCTCTGTTTGGACGCACTGGAGTCACCGTATCTTCCAGGAAGTGACATAAAAGTCTTCTAAGGCTTTACAGACGACTTTTTTCACTTTGACCGGCACCGGTTCCTTTATATTTACTCTTAGTTGCATTGAATTTATACGAAAGCTGAATACCGACACGTTGCCAGTCACGATAGATACGATTCCCATTATAGGAATCGATTCCGTACACATTAAAATGATAATAACCGGTACGAAGAATATCATTGGCTGTCAGCGACAGGGTCAGCGCATCTTCTTTCAGGAAAGACTTGCTGACACGGGCATTGACCCTTCCTTCAACTCGAAGTACCACAAACCCCATCCGGGCAGCGGTATGCAGGTTAGCCTGTAAGTTCAGAAACCATCCGTGTGGCAGATTAAAACTGTTGTCCCATCCGAAATCGAACAAAGGTTGATTCCGGTATACATTAATTCCTAAATTACGACCGTCTGGAGCAGAAAGCGAAGCCGATATACTGAACTGCGGCTGCCATATGCCCATTTGGGGAGATGCTGTAAGATTGAAAGAGAAAGCATTGTATGCAGTCAGGTTGGCGGCACTAAAAAGCAATACTCCCGGATGTGTTTCTTCGTTGTAGGGCATGGTAATATTTGCAAGCGAGTTTTTGGGGCGGATGTATTGGATGCTGGCAAACAGCCATTTATAGGAGGTGTTGAGAGACAAAATATTGGTTTGACTCGGTTCCAGTCTTGGGTTTCCGGTCGTATACGAATACTGTGTCCGATAACTGATCGCATTGGTCAGCCAGTTGTAGGAAGGATTATTCTTCATCATCCGATACGTAAGTGCCAGGTTAAAATTACGGTGCGACCAGTTGACGGATACCGTAGGAACGAGTTCATCATAAACCGGGCTCTGCTCATCCATACGGATACCTTGGTCATAATAATCGGTTTCCCTATGCTCATATCGAAATCCGGCATTGGCTTTCCACTTACCCGAACTGATGGAATATCCAGCGAAAAGAGCAAACGTTTTCTGACGGATAAGGTTGTCCGCATCCTCTGAAAACCCACTCTGTGTAAAAAGGGCCTTCCGCTCTGTCAGTGTACCTTCCGTTCCGAAGGATAATTGTCCTTTTCCCAACGATACACCCACCTGCAATTTTGCCGCATAAAGTTTACTTCGTGAATCAGAATTACTGTGGATATCTTCTTGGCTTCCGTCTTTGGCATATTGACGGTTATCAGACTGATTCTTCAGATAATCTGCATTGAAATCAACCGTCCACCGGCCCAGCTCACCTACATAATAAGCATTCACAGCATGGTTCAGCCCGTTTTTGAACTGGGAAAACTGTTTAAAATCCGAATGATCTATTTCGGTTCCATTGCAGAAAGCGGTTGTTTCGCCCCACGATTCTTGACGCCCTCTGCCCAACGTACTTTCTGGCGTATATCTCATGCCGAAAGAATGATGTTCGTTCACCTCGTAGTTAAATCCGGTTTCGGCTGATAATCTCTTTGATCTGGATGTCTGTATATCATTGGCAATTGTTTCCCACTGATTTTTCCCGCTTGTCTGTATGACTGCATTCGTCTGTCCATACGAGTTGTCTTCACTGACATATCCTTTTACAAAAATATCCAGTCCTCCGGTCCGGTAGTTCAGGGCAACCTGCTGGTTGGCATTAGCCCAATGTCCTTGGTCATATGCCAGGTTAACATTGCCACTCCATCCTTGTCCTCTTTGTTTGAGGGTACGAATACGAATAACGGCAGGTACATCAGCTGCATATTCCGGACCGGGTGTAGTAATCACTTCAGCTGAAAGAATTTCCGTAGCGCGAAGTCTGTCAAGTTCTCCCATGTCATGTACTTTCCGGTTGTTGATATAAATTTCCGGACTTCCGCTACCTAATACAGACAAACTTCCATCTTTAGTTGTTACGAACGGAAGATGCTTCAACATTTCATTAGCAGTTCCCATCTGTGCAAGCGATGTGCCGGCCACATTGGCTTTCAAACCATTAGCTTGAGATTCTATCAGCGGACGATGAGCCGTAACAGTTACTTCCTTTAGAGTTTGAGTATCAGGAAGGAGTTGTATCAGATTCGTAGGTTCTACCGTTTGTGAAGCGGTAGTATAACCGATGTAGGAGACTTTAAGCAGATAAGGAACTTCCGCCTCACCCGTCATCAGAAAGGTGCCATCCTCTTTAGTCACACATCCATTTACAAATACAGAATCACTGGTAAGTAACAATACGTTGCAATAGGGCATGGGTTGCTGGTTTTCATCCACTACCATGCCTCGGATAGCAACCGGTGTCTTCTGTGCACTTTTCGGCAGAATAATGATATACTCATCTCCTTTTCGCACATAGGTAAGTGGTTTGTTTTCCAGTATTTTTTCTATAGCTTGTGTAATCGTATTTTCGTGAATGGAGGCCGTTACCCGATACGATTGTACATCGCTGTATGTAAAAAGAATGCGATAGCCGGACACTTGTTCCAGTTTCTTTAAAGCAGTCGGTAACGTTTCACCCTTCAATTCAATGTTGATACTGTCTTTTGTCTGTGCCGACAGTACACAGGTAAGACTCATAAAAGCCAGCAAAAGATAAATAATTTTTGTTTTCATAATTTCTATTAATTAATATTCTTCTGCAAGCAATACGGAGTCCTCTGAAAATCGGGTACCACAAAAAACAATTTTTTCAAAAAAAAAATTAGATACCGACTACCACTTTTCCTTTTTTTATGCTTGCCTTTACCCGTTGCATACTGTTCAGCAACTCCAGAATATCCTGCAAGGAATCACTGCGTTCGGCCTGAAAGTGCAAACGCTCCTGCATGATGTCTTTGTGGGTAAAAATGATGTCTACATTATACCAGCGGCCCAATTCACGCATAATTTCTATGAGTTCTACATTATCGAAATAAAACTGTCCGTCAGTCCATGCCCGATAGTCGGCACTATTTTCTACCGATGTTTTATGCAGTTGGTCATCCGTATGTTCGCCCGGTTTCAACTGCAATTCGTTATTATGTCTGTCACTTACCTTTACACTCCCTTTCAGTAATGTAACTTGTGTGTCGTTCCCTGAATAAGCCCTGACATTAAACGAAGTACCCAGTACTTGAGTTTTCAAAGCATCTGTTTTTACCATAAAAGGATGTTCCGCATCTTTAGTCACTTCAAAATAGCCTTCTCCTTTCAAGTATACCTCACGCTGTTTCTTCCCATCAAAACTTTCGGGGTATTGAAGTGTGCTTTCGGCATTCAGCCAGACCCGGCTACTGTCTGGAAGTACCAGCAGTTTGTTCATTCCTCGCGGGATGTGTAAGGTATGCATGCCATTCTTGGTTTCAATCGAGACAACCTGTGCCTCAAGATTTGCGCTAAATACGGTATATTCTTGAGGAATTGACGGACGCAACAATAAAAACAAGATAACTGAGGCTGCAACCGACAGGGCAATGCTGATATAAAGCATACGCTTCCTTTTTTTCGGTTGTACAGATACCTGGCATAACCTTTGCCGCTCTTTGAAAAACTGCCATTCAGCCTCTATGTCTGGAGTTGTAGCATAACAGCGTGCCAGTGCTTCGCGGCTATCCAATATATCGCGACAGATACGGACACACTCCTTGTCGCCCAGTAAAACATCCAGCTCTTCCTTCGTGAAGTTTTCGGGATGTTCCATTGCGTCCAGCGTACGTACGATTTTATCTTCCATTTCCATCATCTTATTATCTGTTCTATCTAATTTACGTTTAGGATTTTTTTTCGGGTACCTTCTTCATGCCGAATTCCTCTCTTAATAGTCTCAAGGCTTTCATGATATGCTTTTTGACACCATTAATACTGATACCGAATTCCTCTGCAACTTCCTGATATTTCTTATGATTAAAATAACACTCCTTTAGAATGGTTTTAGTCGGGTCTGTCAGTTCTTCGATAATTTTTTCAATACGCTGCATCCGTTCTTCCATTTCCTCAGGAACAATATCTGTATCCTCCTCGGTAACAATCTGATAAAAGTCTGCGTATTGTTCTTCAACCTGCCGATGCCGCAAATAATCAATGCAGCGGTTCCTGGTCTGTGTATACAGATAGGCAGTTGCTGTTTCTGGTCTCAAATCCTCAAAATTCTGCCAGGCTTTCTCAAATACATCGTTGACAATATCCTTACATAATTCTTCGTCCGTAATGAAACGGAAAGAATAGTAATACAAACGAGCATAGTTCTCCTTATACAGCTGCTCAAATTGATGTATTTTTGAAAAAGAATTTTGCATAATTACTTGGAATATTATTCTCTGATTCTGGCACAAAGATAATATTTTTGTTGGCAATGTACTTTTTCATCGATGAAGACCTTGGTGACTGATGTCATGCAGAGCGCTATCCAGCGGATATGAACGGGTGAGTCTGTTGTTTCGTTTCAGGTATGTCTTACATAAACTTATGGCTATATTCTGAGCTGACAGAAACCTGTAATGTAATTAATAGCCCAGGTTCATTTAGAAACAAAAAAGAGCCAGAATCTGGCTCTTTTTTGATGATTCCGAGTGAAATAAAAGACGGATGTATGTTTCTTATTTCAGATCTTATTTATTGTTTTCTTCCGCTTTCTGCAATCAGGTTCGTGATCCGCTCATTGAACTGGTTAGCTTTCATCAACTGTTCAATAGAGAGGTGCATACGCCATCTCCAGTAATGCTTCGGATTGGCAGGAATATTGATGCGTTCTGCCTCAATGTCCGGATTACGCAGTTCCTCGTCGATGGAAGTCCAGTCCTGCCAAGTCAGGATACAGAGCATGGACGGGCTGTCCAGGTGCTGGCGGACAATCTCTTCGCACAGCCATCCGGGTGCATGTTCCGGAAGTTCACCCCAATGTCTCAGCTCATGCCAGTAGAAATGTCCGGTTACTTCACGGTTTTCTTCCCACCATCCTCTCAGAGTAGACATGTCGTGGGTGCCGATGGTACATACCGACCGGTACGGATATTCGCTGACATGTCCGAATTCATGTTTCGGATTCTTAGGCATGCGCTGGATTTCCAGCGACAGAATCTGCAACTGATTCATTACCCAAGGCACACAGTCGGGCACCATACCCAAATCTTCTCCGCAGACCAGCATGGAAGTTGACTGCGTGAGTATCGGCAACTTCTTCATGGCCTCGCTGTACCAGAATTCGTTGTGGCGCTGGTAGAAGTAATGATTGTACAAACGGTTGAACGCTTCCTGTTCCTGGCGGTTCAGCTGGTTGTAGATAAAGTCGGTCTGTGCGGCAATGCGCGGATGATACATGTCCGGATTCTTGCGGTCTACCACAAACAGTACGTTGCTGATCAGGGTATACAGTCCTTCCTTGATGTACAGGCTTTCATTGTCAATCTTGCCGTTGAAGAAGGCTTCTACCTTACGCTGCGTGTCAAACTCTTCGCGCATGCGGTAGATGCCATATCCGGTATGCTCAACAAATGTATTGCGTACATAGTCGCTGTGTTCGCCGAATACCGTATCCAGGATGCGGTCGTTGATGAACGGCTTGGTCATGAAGTCACGCTGGAAGTACAGTCCGAAACTCTGGATTTCCTCACGGCTCATCGGCAGAGCAGGTACAAACTGGCCCAGCAGACCGTGTACGGAATGAATAGGTATTTCCCAGATGCGGAAGAAGCCCAGGATGTGATCGATTCGGTAAGCGGTGAAATATTCAGCCATTTTCCGGAATCTGCGGCGCCACCACTGGTATCCGTCTTTAGCCATCACTTCCCAGTTGTAAGTCGGCATACCCCAGTTCTGTCCCTTGGTAGAGAAGGCATCGGGTGGGGCTCCGGCCTGTCCGTTCATGTTGAAATAATAAGGTTCTACCCAGGCTTCCACACTGGTACGGCTGATACCGATTGGAATATCTCCCTTGACGATGACACCTAGTTCCCGTCCGTGAGTGCATGCTGCCAGCAGCTGGATGTGCAACTCATATTGGACGAAATAATAATAGGTGATGTCTTGATAAGCAGGACTTTCTGCCTGGCACAATGCTTCGATTTTTTCTTTCTGATAAGTCTGGTATTCTCCCCACTGTGAAAAATCAGGTGTTCCGTTGATGTCGCGCAGATACGAGAAGGCGGCATACGGCTGCAGCCAGTCGTGGTTGTCTTCAAAGAACTTCAGGAAGTCAGGACTCTTCAGAATGTTTTCCTGTTCCTGAGCAAATACTGCTTTCAGGTATTTGTGCTTCAGTTCATTGACGGCTTCGTAATCGACCTGTGGAAGCGCATTGAGACGGATACGTTCTTCCTCAAACTCCTTCGCTTCCTTCCAGTTGTCGAGCGACGGGAGCTGACGGAGGTCAGTAAACATCGGATGGAAGGCATAAATGGAAATGCTGCTGTACGGATACGAATCTGTCCATGTCTTGGTAGTCGTCGTATCATTGATCGGGAGAATCTGTACGGCTTTCTGTCCGGTACTTGCTGCCCAGGTGATGAATTCCTTCAGGTCGCCGAAGTCGCCGACACCACAACTTCCTTCCGACCGGAGTGAGAAGACCGGGATGGCACTTCCGGCAATTCGCTTGGGAGCCTGTGCAAAGAAGACTTCCGTTTCGGGGGCTAGGTAAGTCTCACCGCGCTGCAGCGGCTGGATATGGAACACGCGGTTGTCATGGGCTTCCCATTCAACCACCGCTCCGGTTTCGATGTCAACGGCTACAAATTTATATTCAAACGGGTATTCCAGTCTGGAAGCGTCAAAAGACAGGTGCCATACATTCGGCTGTACCTCCTGCATACGGATAGGACGGCAATATTCCCAGTTGCCGAGGAGATTGCAGTTGCCGATGATACCCAATGCCTGGTGGTGTGTGCTCAATTCCGGGCAGAGGGCACGGAAAGTAATGCAGCTTCCGGTATGATTTTGTATGGGAGCAGGATCCTGGACACGATGTATACTGTTGAAGGCCGAGCTGTACCGGTGTGCGGCTTCCGGCAGGTCGCGCCAGCAGTCGTCAATCAGGTAATGGCTCTGCTGGGCATTCCCCGGATAGCAACTGTGAGGGATGCTTCCCAGCTCTTTCCGTATACATGTCTGGTCACGGTATACGCCATAACGGTAGGTGAGCACTTCATTCAAAGGATAGTCGAAGCTGCCGTGCCATTCCACCCCGTCTCTTGTAGTTAGTTCCAGTGTACGGGTTTCGTCGTCGTTGAGAATGACTCTCAGAGACTCACCCCATACAGTATGATACTGAATACGAAATGTAATTTTCATTTTGTAATAGAGGTATTAGAGTTTATAGTTTTTATCAAAAATAGTGATTTTGATTGGTTTTTAGGAAATATGAAATGAAAATATAAAGAAGATTTCAGGCAACTGGCTGTAAGATAGTATATTACTTTGCTTTTCCAATTGGAAAAATATAAATGAAATTAATGGGTAATGAAAGGGAAAAATGTGGCTTAGGAGCGGGGATAGTCGCTGTGAAAGGTCTTCAGGCAGGGAAAAAGCAGAATAATTTTTTTTGAATCTATAGTGTATTATTCGGCTTTTTTCCTACATTTGCCTGCGTAAAATCAGAAATCAACATTAAATATTTTATATCATGGAAAACGAAAAAAACAATAATCAGCTTCAGATAGAACTGAAAGAAGAGGTAGCTCAGGGAACTTATGCAAACCTCGCCATCATTACTCATTCGACTTCAGAATTCATTTTGGACTTTGTCCGTATCATGCCGGGTATTCCTAAGGCAGGTGTACAGTCTCGTATCGTAATGACTCCGGAACACGCCAAGAGACTGATGTATGCCCTGCAGGACAATGTGGCAAAATATGAAAATAATTTCGGCCCGATCCGTATGCCGGAAGAACAGCAGGCTCATGGCAAAACATTCGTTCCGCCATTGAGTGATTTCAAAGGAGAAGCTTAAAAAAGTATAAAATCAGGACTTTAGCGCCCATTTTTCGTCTTTTTGTGAAAAATGGGCGTTTTTTATTTTAAAACAGTTTGTCTATTAAAAAGTTATTTGTAATTTTGCAGCCCGAAATGTATTGTTTCGCTTAAGGATTGGAAAAACAATAAACAAAATATATAACAATTAAAAATCAAACAAAATGCCTACTATTCAACAGTTAGTAAGAAAAGGAAGAACGGTTTTGGTTGATAAGAGTAAATCACCTGCATTGGACTCATGCCCTCAGAGACGTGGCGTTTGTGTACGTGTTTACACTACAACTCCTAAGAAACCGAACTCAGCAATGCGTAAAGTTGCTCGTGTACGTCTGACAAACTCTAAGGAAGTGAACTCATACATCCCGGGAGAAGGACACAACTTGCAGGAACACTCAATCGTATTGGTTCGTGGTGGTCGTGTGAAAGACCTTCCAGGTGTACGTTATCATATCGTTCGCGGTACTTTGGATACAGCCGGTGTGGCAGGTCGTACACAGAGACGTTCTAAATACGGTGCTAAGCGTCCTAAACCAGGTCAGGCAGCAGCTCCAGCAGGAAAGGGAAAGAAAAAATAATCCGTAGCTGAGTACAATCCTTTTTAGAAAAACAAGTTATTAAATTCGTTTTGGTTTGTTGGAAAAGCTTTAAGGTTGAGTAAATATCTCGGAGGAGATGTTGAAGTAAACAGAGAATGCAGCCCCAAACTAAACATTATTATCAAACAAAATGAGAAAAGCAAAACCAAAAAAACGTGT
>ERZ1027150.958-NODE-958-length-22206-cov-9.816758_pt1 | contig 22206 bp, 20 predicted proteins | sample MGYA00519276_ERZ1027150 | MGnify/ENA primary metagenome ERZ1027150 (study PRJEB26926, sample SAMN06164860) | human gut metagenome | biome: ENVO:00009003; feature: ENVO:2100002; material: ENVO:00002003 | host: Homo sapiens | place: USA | collected 2012 ... | reverse complement strand
AAATTATACATGCTTTATAATATTTATTTTTTTAAGTGGTGAATTAGACATACATAAGTAGTTATTTGTTATTGTTTTTAGATAAAAGAAGTTTGTTTAGAACTATAATTATACAAACAAAAGATATCATTTCCGCAACAGGAACAGCAAGCCATATTCCATTTATTCCAAATATAATTGGTAATAAAATGAAGGTCACAGCAGTGAGAATGCCACCACGCACGACTGTAAGAAATATGGCTTGCTTTACAATTCCTATACTTTGCATATATCCTATTAGAAGTATATTTATTCCGAAAAACAAGAATCCGGTTCCGAACAGACCGACTCCTCTTCTTGCCGCCAGTTCCCATGCTGTTGTTCCTTGTTCAAGAAATAATGATACAAGGTTTTCACTCCAAAACCATGCAATACCAGAAAAAATAATACCACATACCACGATAGTAAGCAAAGACAGGTTTAATGCCTGATTGGCTCGTCGCAAATATTGCTTATAATTGTAACTGATGATGGGCTGCACGGACTGTACAATGGCATTGTATGCCATAAAGATGATGGGAAAGATAAAACATACCACACTAAAAGCTGCAATCCCGTCAACTCCTACATATTTGTTGAAAACGAAATTTCCAAGAATTACCATAAACGATATAGACAAATCTCCCAGAAATGCAGGAAATCCGATTGACATAATTCGTCTGGTCAGAGAAAGTTTTTTTTCTTCGGAAGACTGTAGCTTCATTGAACTGAAGCGGAATATCCTGGCACGACGGACTATATAATGTACCATAATACCAAAACCTGCCACTTGTGACAATGTTGTAGCAAGAGCTGCACCGAACATCCCCAAGCCAAATGGGAAAATAAACAGCCAGTCCAGAAAAATATTCCCAATCGATGAAATTGCCACACATATCATCGCAAATGAGGGAGCACCGTCAAGACGGATAAAAAACAGTCCGGCTGTCATCAGCACATTGAAAAAAATGGCAGGTATCAACGGATAATAATATTGTGAAGCCTTATCCGACAAATCTTCTGGAACCCCTAACAGAGACAAGGTCTCATCAGCGAAAATCAACAGAAACGTCAAAGTAAGCAACGACGAGATCATTGCCAGTTTTAATGTAAAGAATGTATAAGTTCTTGCTTGTTTTATGTGTCCTGAGCCCAATGCCTCTGAAGCCAATACAGAACCTCCCATACCGAACATCAGGCCGAGTCCTGCGGAAAGAGTAAATAGTGGACTTATCAAGTTGACACCTGCCAGGCCTTCTGATCCAATGCCTTTACCCACCATAATGCCGTCCACTACGACAAAAATGGAAGAGAAAATCATTCCGGCAATTGTAGGAAGCAGAAGCTTTATAAACAATCTTGATATTTTATCTTTTCCTAAATCCATTAGAAGTTAACTTTTAAGTTAAGTGAAAGCGGTATAATAGTTATTTAAGAATCTATTCCGCCTCCCAATGCACGATATAATTCTACAATAGCCAACAGATAAGCACATTTTGTTTCTTCATACTCCAATGTGGCATTAAGCAAATCCTGTCGGATACTCAATACTCTGAAAAAGTCTTCCTTGCCATGTTTGTACATAAGCATTGCGTCATTTGCTGCTTTTTCAAGTTCTTGACACCTGTCATCTAAGTACCCCCATTGAGTATTCAGATGGCAAATATTATCCATTGTGAGAGATACTTCATTATATGCTTTTAGAAAAATCTGCTTGAAGCTGATTTCAGCTTTTTCCTTTTCTATAATCGCTTTCTTATAGTCTGCGCGGAGATTTCTTCTGTTGAATAACGGCTGGCTGATTATTCCGTCTATGGCTCCAAGCAGTCCGTTGCTGAATATGGAAGATATATTTTCGGATGTAAACCCTCCACTTCCTGATATATTTACTGAAGGATAAAAATTCTTTTTTGCTATACCGATTTCTGCATTTCGTATCTGAAGTTCGTTTTCTGCTGCACGTAAATCTGGACGGTTAGACAGAAGTTGGGAAGGAAAACCGGTGTTGATTCCGTTCCTCAGGTATTCACCCGGTATGCAGCTTTCATATTCCTCTTCATTTATGAAGGAAGATATATCAGCTTTTCCGGTAAGTATAGATAAAGTATGTAGTGCTGAAGATTTGCTTTGTTTTATCTTTTCAGCTTCCATATACATTTGTGCACTTTGAGCTTTTGTTTGCTGAAGTGATACCTTGTCAGTCTTTCCTGTATTGTAATATAGTTCCTGGGTGGCAACAAGCGAATCTGAAAGTTGGATTTGTCGTTTTATCATATTACCATGTTTATTGATGCAATAACTCCTAACAATGCAGTAGGAACACTTAGCAAAATAGCGAAAGGCAGGAACAGGCTCTCATACTGGGCAGCCAGTACAAGAAATATAAGTATCGAGCTGAGTAAGAAAATCATTGCAGTACTGCTCCCGGAGTTCGCCTCTTCGCGAGCCATACCTTGCCAGTCATATGCCATACCTTGAGGCATATTTTCGTCTGCAACTCTTTTAATAGCTTCCATCAGCTGTCCTGTACTATACCCCGGAGCAGGAGATACATTAACAAGAATACTGTTGTACATATTGAAACGCGCTACAGTCATAGGCCCTTGAGATTCCTTCAAAGCAACAAATGTAGACAACGGAAATTTCTCTCCATTCTCAGCAGTAATAAAAATATTGTTGAGTGATTCAGGAGTTCGTCTTTGTTCTGCTTTTGCCTGCATAATAACTTTGTAGTTCTTGCCAAAGCGGGCAAAATCGGCGGCCTCTATACTTCCGTAATACATTTGCATGGCATTGGCTATTGTTGTGATGCTTACGCCCGACTGCTTGGCACGGGAATGGTCTATCAGTACTTCATATGTCGGATAATCGGTACGGAAAGCGTGTACAGCATAGTCTACTTCCGGCTCCTGTTCCAAACGTTTCAAAAACGTATTGGTCGCAACCACAAAAGAATCCAAATCTCCGGCAGTACGGTCCAAAATCTGCATTTCCAGACCTGAGAAATTACCAAACCCGGGTATAGTAGGCATTTTAGATACAAATGTTATACCCTCCGTGACATGATTGTTCAATTCAACAGCCAGTTCATCTCTTATGGTCCATATATCTGTGCCTCCGTCACGTTCTTGCACCTCTTTAAGTGCAATAAACAATGTACCGGCCGAAGAGTTGAAAGCCGAGTTCATCAAATCAAAACCGGTAACAACAGCCGTCTCACGGGAATACTGTTTCGACATAATAATACTGTCCATTTTTGCCATGACTGCATTGGTCTCTGCTACAGATGTTGCAGGTGGCATATTTAAGGTAACTACCAAAGTATTGTCATCTTCTTCTGGAATGAACCCGGAAGGAGTGGACACAAACCCTATTGCCGTGATGGCAATGACAATAGCCAATGCCAGAAAACTCATCTTGGGATTGCGAAGCATTTTTCCGACCAGTTTCATATATCCACCGCTAAGTCTGGCAAACTGATAGTTAAAAGCTGCACCAAAAGCATCCGCATATCTCATCATGAAATTTCTGTCCTTGCCTGTCGGTTCTTCAGGGCGGATAAGCAATACGGCAAGAGCAGGACACAAAGTCAAGGCACAGATACCGGAAATGGTGATGGTAACCATCATGGTTATGGAAAATTGACGATAGAACAAACCAACCGAACCATCGATAAATCCGACAGGAGCAAAAACGGCAATCATTACCAAAGTACTTGATACTACAGCTCCTGATATTTCACCAATGGCACAGCGTGTGGCTTCAAGTACGGTTCTTCCGTTCATCTTTTTATTGACTGCCTCGATTACTACCACGGCATTGTCAACTACGATACCAACAGAAAGCACAAGCGAAAACAGCGTGAGCAAATTGATGGACAAGCCGGCTGCCTGCATACCGAAAAATGTTCCTACAATGGATACCGGGATTGTGATACCGATAATTACAGTTGAGCGCCAGTTCTGCAGGAAGATATATACGACAAGAAAAACGAGGATAAATGCCTGAATCAAAGTTTCGATAACCTGATTGATAGATGAATCCAATGCCGTTTTTGTGGTATATATATCAACAAACTCTAATCCGGCAGGCAGTTCCTTGGATTGTTTTTCAAGCAGTTCACTCAGTTTTATCTGTATTTCATTGGCATTGGAACCGGATGTCTGATACACAGCAAAAGTAATACCCGGTATCTGGCTTAATTGTGAGGATGAATTGTATGAATACGAATCAAGTTCTACATGTGCCACATCTTTCAATCTTAAACTCTCTCCAGAAGAATCCGCGCGCAAAACTATGTCAGAGAATTCTTCAGGGGTAGTAAATTTACCTTTGTAGGTCATCGTATATTGGAAATTCTCTCCACTGTTTTCTCCCAAAGTACCTGGAGCAATTTCTATATTTTGTTCACTGATTGCAGCTGCCACTTCTTCGGGAGTAATATTATACATACCCATCTTGTCTGGCTTGAGCCATACACGCATTGCATAGTTCTTCATGCCATAAAGGTCTATACGGCTTACTCCTGTGATACGTTTCATTTCAGGAATTGCATTTATCAGCAGGTAGTTCTGTATAAATACCTCATCATATTCCGGTCTCTCGGAACGTAATCCTCCAATGTATATTGTGCTGTTTTGCTGTTTTTCGGTTGTGATACCTGCACGGACAACCGCTTCAGGCAGTTGGGAAGTTATGGTAGCTACACGGTTCTGTACATTAACGGCGGCAATATCAGGATTAGTACCAAGTTTGAAATATACGGAAATGGACATGGAACCGTCATTGCCGATATTGGTATTCATGTACGTCATATTCTCCACTCCGTTGATAGCTTCTTCTATCACCGGAGCAACAGATCTCAGAGTTGTCTGAGCATTAGCTCCCGGGTATCTGGCATTGACATATACACAGGGGGGAGCTATGTCAGGATAAAGAGTCATGGGCAGGGAAGTAAGTCCCATTATACCCATAATAACAATAACAATGGATATTACAACTGAGAATATAGGTCGGGTAATAAGTTTCTCAAACATGGTCTATTTCTATTTTAAGGGTTGAAACTTTTAATAATAGGTTTTATAGTCATTCCGTCAGTTATACGGTTTGTCCCGTTCAGAACAACTGTCTCGCCAGCCTTAAGTCCGCTTTTTACGACAAAGGATGAAGTGGTATAGTTTTCTACGATAATACCTCTTGTACTTACAATACCGTTTTCTGATACCACAAAAACAAAATTTTTATCCTGAGTCTTGAATGTTGAACTCTTAGGTATCACCGGAAGTGAGCCTGATATGACAGGAATACTTACAGAACCTGTACTTCCTGACAGAAGCCTCATTTCGGCATTGCCGAATGTCGCTCTGATACGGATACTGCCATTCTTCATCATACCGTTTATAGCATCTATACGCCCTTTCTGTGGATATTCTTTACCGTTGGCAAGACTAAGAACTGTTTCAGTAGTATCAACTTTAAGCAAGCCATTGTCTATAAGCTCAAGATAATCTGTCTCGCTTAATGTAAAATATGCTCTCATCTTGTCAATTGCCGACAATTGAGTGAGAGGTTCTGACATTTCAGGGGAAATCCTGGTACCAATTCGCAACTTTATACTTCCTACAAGACCATCGGACGAAGCTCTTATCACGGTATAATCAAGTTCTTTTCTGGCTTTTGCAACTGCGGCCTCTGCTTCCTTCTGCGTGGCAGTAGCAGTATTGAAGTCGGCTGTAGCATTAAGAAGTACAGTTTCGGACACAACACCGGATGAATAAAGGCTTTTAGTATTCTCAAGCTCTATTTTTGCTTTTTCCATATTGGCCTTTGCTGAAGCAAGTTGAGCTTCAGTCTGCATAAGGGTTTGTTGAAATATGTCAGGTTCTATACGGAAAAGAATATCTCCTTTTTGTACTCTGTCTCCCTCGTCTACACATATTTCATGCAGATAACCGTTCACCATGGGTCTTACATCAATATCAGCTTCTCCTTCCAGTACCACCGGATATTTGCGATAAATGGTTATCTTCCGATCCTCTACTTTCACAACAGGCGTTTCAATACCAGATGATGTATCATCCTTAACATTATCACACGATGCGAATAATAAAACAAGCACCAATAAACTGAAATGGCCAATATCAGCCTTTCTGATTTTCGAAATTCTCATAAGCATAATTCTTTCTTTTTTGATGCAAAATTATGCCGTACAAAAAAGACCGAACTTGTCAAATGGCAAGTTCGGTCTTTGATAGTAGAAAAACTGAGTTAAATAAATTAAAATTCTTTCTTATTTTATATTAGCCCTAATACGGCTTAGTGAAGATGGAGTGATATGAAGATATGCCGCAATATCCTTCAATGGGATACGTTGCAATACGTCCGGGTGTTTTTCCAACAGTAATTTATATATATCCTGTTTAGGCATCCAATAATAATCTAAAGTATCTTCAGCCAACAATGTAATAAACTTATCAATTAGCTGAAATCCCCAATATGAAAGTTCCTGTGATTTTTTCATCAAGTCCTTTAATTCATTCTTATTTGTTACATATAAAATCGAATCCTCTACTGTTGTAGCCGATACTTTAAGACGGTTATATTTTGTGGTTGGAAGAATCAGAGGCTCATTCTCGAAGATGAAGTTTAGAATTCTCTCTCTGTCGTTTCTCCAGAACCATGTTTTTACAATACCTTTGTGCATGATATAAATGTTATAATTCGGTTCTCCTTCATTAAGAAAAGTTTCTCCTTTTTTTATATCAATTGGATGAAATATAGTTTTAAGTTGGTATATCGCTTCATCTGAAAGATTGAAGAGATTCTTGTTGTTAAAGAAAAAATCAGGCATATTCTATAAACTTTTTACATAGACTTATACTAATAATAAATAGTTAAATTCAAAAGTTATAATTGTAAAATATTCGATGATGTCACAATAAATAAATCGAATTAATTGTGCCATGTTTTATTATGTTACTTTCTATAAGTTTTAAATCTAAGCAAGGGGGGTCTGGAAAAAGTTTTATGCCTGTTCCTAATAGTTTTGGAACTGTATATATTGTCATACTGTCAATTAAATTATTTTTTATTAGAGTTGTTATCAAAATACCACCACCAACAACTAACATCTCTGTTTTATATTTTAATCTATTGATTTCTTCAAGTTGTTCGTTTATTAAAAACTTTACTCCACAATTGGGTGTTACATTAGTATCATGATGCGAAATTACAAAAGTTTGCTTGTCTTTGTATGGCCACCCTCCCCAGTGATCAAATATATAGTGGTAGGTGTTTGCTCCCATAAGTAATGTATCGGCTATGGCATACTGCTCATTAAGAATTGATTTAATTTCAGATGGAAGCCATTCTAATTCATTGTCTGAAGTAGCAATAAATCCATCAAGAGATACGGCAATGTGTGCTTTAATCTGTTTCATGTTACTTGTAATTAAACAGTTAAACAATATGTTTTACTGTTCACCAGTATCCAAAAAAGAAGCGTGGCTCTTACACTGCTTCAATGCGAGGTACTGGCATACCTAAACGAGGAACAGGCAAGACCACGCTATGACAAGGCATAGCATATCCTGCGCTGAATATCCCCTCGTTTTGAAAAGTGCCAGTTTTCGCATTGGGACGTTCGGCGAACGTATATGTTATATATAAAGACGACTTTAATGTAAATTTATCATTAAAGCGCCGTTATTCTCTTATGTAAGTTTCGCAAAGTTAACAAAATACAATAATATATCCTACTTTGGAATAAGAAATATCGTTTTATATCGCATTATAGGAGTCAAAGTATTATTAGTGCAAGGTGCAAGCCCCTTAATATATAAGGAGGCTTGCACCTTGCACTAAAAGTGTAGCAGAAATCCTTGAAAAATATTTATTATCAATCATTTGGCTTTTAGTTCGAAAAAGATTATCTTTGAACCGTGAATTAGTGATGACGGAGGTTGTCAACAAGGGTTCATTAGAGATTTGGCAGTTTTGCTACAAAAATGCTACAGAAAGAAGTCTTGACAAGTGTAAAACTAATTGATATACAGAGTTGAAGCTGAAAGGTTCGAGTTCCCCAGCTTCCGCAAAATCCCCATAATCAATTAATTATGGGGATTTTTTATGATTTCATATTTAAATATCTAATTTGAAAATAACGGATAGCCCACCCGTTTTTTAGGAATCAACGTAATTTTGACATCCGTAACCAGGTCAAATAATACATTGCCACCAATACCGATAAATTTATAACGCTCAATAATTGCCAAAAGCATAATTAATTATCACAGCATAAGCATTTACCCAATTTATCTTGAACTCAGCAAATGTCTCGCCAATTGCCTTATTTTTGTCATACGGGGAAAAGAGTATTTGTAGTTACTAATTTGTACTCTACGTTCAAAAAGCATTATTATAAGTAATATGACAGCTCCCGCGATAAGATAACCGAACATTTCCTTGACCGAGGCCAGATATACCTGCTGGTTTACCAAAGACACCAAATTGTTATAAGGAATCTCAACAGCCTGAAGGTTGAGAGAATCTATTTCAGCATTTAGTACGATAAGATTTTTTCTCTGTAGAAACATCAGCATGTTATCAATCAGAGACATGCCCATAGGAGTACCTAAAGACATTCTCATAAAACCGATTATACATAAGGACTGGAAATTATGTACAAATGGCACAATGTAAGATATATACAGCGTCAGGATTATGTAAAGCCACAGAAGAGCAAAGCCTCTTATAAAAGCCGGAAAATAGAATTTTTCAATATTGCACTCGGGATTTATATAAAAGTACATCATGGCAAGGTATGCAATAAAAAGACAATACCCACCTATGATCAGCCCCCTCAACCTTTTTCTTTTTCTAAAAAACACGTAACACAGCAAAGCACTTATTATCATGCCCGCCAATGAAAAATATGACAGATAAGCAATATTCTGCTGGTCAAATTTAAGCACACTACCCATATATGGATTTTGAAGCATGCCCGGAGCCGCCTGAATAATATATATCGCACCAAAAAGCACAAAAATTTTCATCAGTTTTGGATACTTCCACGCTGCCGGGTTAATGTACGGGCGTTTGATACTTTTCATATTCATATATTGTAATATGGATGATGCTATTAAAACAACGACGGTAAATCGTATATGTGAAGAATGAAACCACTCCAGATACTTACCGTACGTCATGATAAACAACAAGGCTGTAAGTATCACTCCCCACAACATAAAGCCTAGCCAGTCAATCCCATATAAAGGGATGCGTTTTCCTTCTCTATAATGACGCACCAATGTCATTATGGATATTCCCGTAACCATCAACAATAATATTACCATCCATTGGAAATGAACCCAGGATGAATGACACACAATATCTGTGATAACAGGCGTAAATAATTGCGAACTGCCCTGTACTATTACAAATACAACCGAGTAAAATATGGCATAATTCCGGGTGGGTGTAACAATGAGCTGAATACAGACCATTGCTTCAAAAACGGCAAGCATTCTGAAAAATCCCGCAATAAAACTTACGCAACATAATAATGCTACATTGTCTGTAAGAAGCAGGCATACATGACACCCTATCACCACCCAGGCAGATATCAGCATAAGTTGCCTTGTCGTAAACCGGAACCGAAGCCGGAATAACATCGGAAAACCGATATTCATTCCGATAAAGGCCATAAACCCGATCATGGTAGCATCTTCCTGAATAAAAGAAAACCTACCTACCTGCACATTCATGGTTGCCATGTGCGATACCCCCGACAGAAGAAACACAAACGACCATAGAATCATTATCCACAATCGCATTCTTTCGGGGACAAAACTTCTGAAACACCTGATACTGTTCTTTTCCATTATCAATATCTGACAAGACATTCCACATTCATTCCTGCACGGAGTTTACTGACAAGCCTTTTATCAATATCCGACTGATCAAACTCTATGCGTACCGGTATTCTCTGTTCTACCTTTACAAAATTTCCCGTAGAATTATCTTGCGGTACGATGGAAAAGGCCGATCCGGTTGCATCCGACAAGGATGAAACTGTTCCGGAAAATTTCATGTCGGGAAAGGCATCCACCTCAATTTCCACAACCTGTCCTTCTGCAATATGAGCAATCTGTGATTCACGGAAGTTAGCCATGATCCATTTCTCATCACTGTCCACTATATTCAACAACGTCTGCCCGTCTTGTACCAACTGGCCTTCCTGGATATTTTTTCTCCCAACAACTCCATTGCATGGAGCAGTCAGTATGGTATAGGAAAGATTCAGTTTGGCAAGATTCTTCTTCAGGACAGCCAGCCTAATTTCCGATTCTGCCTGCTGTATGCATTGCTCCTGTTGTCTTTTTTTAAGTATGGCATTGGTCTTTTTTTCCTTACTGGCAGTATATTGAGCAAGTTTCACCTGATAATTGGCTTTTGCATTGTCAAACTGTTCCTTGGTCACGGCCTCCTTTCTTATCAGGTTCTCGTATCGCTTGTATGTAGTCAGCGCATTGTCCTTTTCTGCCTCGTTTTTCCTGATTTCCGATTCTGCTATTACAATTTCCGACTCTGCAGTATGGAGCAATATCTCCGAGGCAATTTTTTGCGTCACAGCTTTCTGATATGCCACCTCTGCTTCATTCAATGCCAGTATATACTGGTCGTCTTCGATTATCAACAGGGTATCTCCTTTTTGTATGTTCTGAAATTCATTGAAGTATATTTTACGGATATACCCCTTTACCCGATTGTTTACAGGTACTACAAGCTGTCGCACTTGTGCATTTTCCGTATATTCGACATTCCCGAAATGCAGGCAGTTGTCTGCTATATAGCATCCAGCCAGCACAAGCACTACGATGGCAATATAACGAATCATGCGGTTTACTTTTCTTCTTTTCTCATCCTTATTCTTCATATTATAATTCTCCCATTATTTTTTTAATGACACAATACTGATAATATGCCTCGATCTGTAGATCCAGATATTCTATATTAGCCTGTAACAGATTGTTACGGGCATCCAGCATTTCTGTAAGAATGGCAGTACCTCCGGAATATCTTTCGTAAGTAAGATTATATAAGTCTTCTGCCAGCCGAATCTGTTCGGTCCTGATATCGAATTCCTCCAACAGTTCCTTTAACTTTGTCTTTACGGTAAATAATTCTGCCTCTGTCTTTTTATAAACCAATTCAGAATGTGCTGCTATGGATTGGCTTACACTTTTTGCAGATTTGATTTTGCTTTTATATTTGTATAAATTGCCGATGTTATACGACAGCCTGATGCCCACTCCCCAATTGTTGATATTTTTGTCAAGCGGAGGTGTAGACGATGATAAAGGTCCGGTAAGACTGTTTTCAAACCATCCGCTTAATTGGGGCCATTTAACAGCCTTTACGAAAGCTTCATTGGCTAATGATTCATTATACTGGGTAATGCTTTCGATATAAGATAACGAATACGCAGGTTGTGAATCTATTTCATTCAATTTTTGAGGCAGCGGAATTTCCTCACAAGGCATAACTATGACATCTTCCGGAAAATCCAAAATTCTTGTAAACTGAAAGTTGATGGTTTTCAGCAAATTATTGTTTTTAATGATAGCCAGCTCACGTTTCTGCAATTCGAGTTTATAGTATGTCACATCACTCCGCAAGGCAGTTCCCTGTTCGTACCTGTAAGCAGTTTCTTGCAGCAGTTTCTGGATTCTCCCCCTGTCTTTTACAAGAATATCATTCAGATTCATATATTTAGTATACTGCAAAAACCAGTCGGCAAGCATAAACCTTATATCCTGTTTTTTCAGCTGCAACTGAACGTCGAGCACTTTACTGGTTGATTTACGCAATGCTTTTTCTTTGCTCAGTGTCATATCCAATATAGGCTGATTAATTTGCAAAGAGAGATTATTTGAAAAATGCGGCAAGACAACCGACTCGCCATTAGTAAAGTTTCTGCTCATGACAGTTGCGTTTCCCTGATAGCCGGCCGCTACGGTCATATTGATATCCGGAGCAAACTGCATTTTTACGTGCCCCAACTCATGCAGCGCATTCTCCACCAAATACTCAGCTTCTCTGATGGAATGGCTTTTACTGTCGGCAATATCAAACACCTGCTGCATGGACAGTCTTATCGTATCACTTTGTGCAACGACATCTGCAGTTACCATTGGAAGTAACACAGAAAAAAGAATAATCCTGATAAATTTCATGCTGTTTTTTATTTTGCAAAAGTAGATGTTGCCTGATATCCAATGAAGTTTTATTTTTGCAAAAAATGGTTTTAAGTGGATATTGCAAATAAATTACATCATTGATAATGGGAAATCTGGTATCATATAATATCATCAATTTATTGAAAGAATCAGAAAAACAGGAAATACAAAAATATGCCATAACAGCCTTTCAGATAGATAAGGGCTGCTTAAACGACAATACTGTCATCGAAAACCAGTTTTACTTGTATATGCTGATCACCGAAGGCTGTGGCCGATTTGAAATCAACAAGCAGCCGTATGATGTTTCAAAAAATGGTTTTCTGATAATTTCCCCAATCCACCTGTTTAAAATAATTGCCGTAGATAATCATTTTTCTGCAAAGATGCTGCTTACCTATAAATCTATTCTGGATATCACGCCCTCAATGGAAAAGGTATTCAAGCAGCTGAACAGAAGTTTGAAAATTTACAAGAATCCGTTTCTGCAACTGAATGACAAAGAATGTCTTTGTATCTCGGAAAACATGAACAATATCAAAAGAAGGCTGCTCCAAACAACGCATCATCTACACGCAGAGGTGATACAAAATTCTTTTATTACTTTTTCCCTGGACTGGATTGACATATGGCATAACTATCACTCCATATTTGCATATGCACAAGAACAGACTCGGGCCGAAGAAATATTCTCTTCCTTCATTAAATTATTGAGAGTGAATTATAAAGAAGAACACAACGTATCTTATTATGCTTCCTCCTTATCATTAACAGCACATCATCTCAATGTCGTTATCAAGGAAACAACCGGACATACGGTCTCTACCCTAATCTATGAATTGCTGTACTGCAAGGCTTGCATATTACTTAATCAATCTACACATTCTGTAGATGAAATTTCAGAGATGCTACATTTTTCGGATGCGTCCTCCTTTTGTAAGTTTTTCAAGAAAAGAGCAGGTATTACTCCATTAAAATATCGTAAGGAATTAAATATTTAGTCCGTGAATACAAGGTGCAAGCCTTTGCATAAAAACTACAGTCTGTCAGTCAGCCGGCCACACGCCATTTGGCAGCTGATGAATGTCCGGTGTAAGACTTTACTCAAGAATGCCCAGGTACAACCTATGGTAGACCAGATAGAGATTCACCCCGGTCAGAATCAAAAAGAGGTGGTAGACTTCTGCAGACAACATCAAATCGCTGTCGAAGCATGGAGTCCGCTGGGTACAGGAAGGCTGCTTCAAAATGAAACCCTCGCAGAGATAGCCTCCAAGTATGGCAAATCTGTTGCCCAGATTTGCATTCGCTGGTCATTACAAAACGGCTGGATACCTCTGCCAAAGTCCATAACTCCGGAGCGTATCAAGCAGAATATTGATGTCTTCGACTTTGAGATATCTCAAGACGACATGAATTTCATAGACCATATGCCCTATTGCGGAGGCTCCGGTCTTCACCCAGACAAAGTTGATTTCTAATAATTAGCCTATATGAAAGTTTTACTGATAAACGGAAGTCCAAGAAAGAACGGCAATACATCTATTGCATTGTCAGAAATATCGAAACAACTGGAGAAACACGGCATCGAATCCGAAATCGTATGGATTGGAATAAAAGCAGTACAGGGTTGCATTGCCTGTTACCAATGTGTTTCCAAGGGACAATGTGCATTTAATGATGCCTTGTATCAGTCTGTGAGAGAAAAACTTAAGGAATCGGATGCACTCATCGTCGGTTCGCCTACCTATTACGGAGGCCCCAACGGTTCTTTATGCGCTTTGCTCAACAGATTGTTCTTCTCCTGCAAACAGGATCTTGTGAATAAAGTCTGGTCATCAGTTGTCGTATGTCGCCGTGGAGGAGCAAGCACAGCATTCCAGAGACTGAACATGTATGCAGACATGAGCAATATAATTCATGCTACTTCACAATACTGGAACATTGCTTACGGATGTACGCCAGAAGAAACCCGTCAGGACATCGAAGGACTACAGACCATGCGTACCCTTGCCGATAATGTGGCCTGGCTGCTTCAATGCACAAGAGGAAAGACAGGCGAAATCCCCGAAAGGGAAAAATATACCCCGTATAATTATATCCGCTGATTGAAGATGGACTGTGAAAAACAACTGTTCCGATATAAGGGAAAAGAATACGTCTGTTCTCTTGAACTTGCAATGGAACTGATTGGAGGGAAATGGAAAACCATGATGATATTTCATCTTAAAGATGGGGCGTTGCGTTCATCTGAGCTGATGAGGGCGTTGCATGGGATTTCCAATAAAATGTTTACGCAAACTGCTCGTGAACTGGAACACGATGGAATCATTAGAAGGCACATCTATCCCGTCGTACCTCCGAAAGTGGAATATGAATTAACGGATCTCGGCAAATCAGTCCTGCCGATAGTTCTTGATATGGCCCAATGGGGAATATCCATATCCGAATCATCAGGCATCTGATCAGTCAATCCCCTATTGGATGAGCCCAAGCACCCGAATCTATTGATTACGGTACCTGGGCTCATTTTTTTTCATTTACGGATGAAACATCCTCATAAACCGGAGTATGTTTGAAAACTCCCCGGATATCAGTTCACACATCCACGTATCAAAGCAGCATTATGCCCCATTCACTCACTGATCAGCCAACCGGTCAGAATGAATAGATCAAACGGGCCTGCACAATATGAACGTCTCTGTCATGCTGATATTTTTCACAATTTATTCTATTATAAGTATATTCAATCAAAAACTGTGTGTATTTTACAAAGGAATAGTTTGCGCCTATAGTAAACGAATGCATATTTCCTCCTCTGATGCTGTTTGAAACAATTCCGGTATTCTCCATTCCAGCATCACCGGACGTTGAAGTCATATCACTTCCATACTTGCCGCTTTCGTTGTCTTTTATATCATTGAGGTTAAGATAGTTGTAACGGGCAACCAGCTCAAATGACTTACCGTCGAACCCTTTGAGCACTCCTTCCTTATTGTCGTACTTATACCCATTGCCGAAAAACTGATAGCCCCATTCTACATAGCCTCCATGGAAAGCATTCTTGGCTTGCCAGGCTTCGGAAGCAGTTGATAAAGCCTGACCGCTTCCTTCTCTTTTCACATATTTGAACAAATATTCACCACGCACAAATTGTTTCTTGCAACGAAAAAGGGCTTCTATACCGACATTCAGTTCATCCTTCGCCCAAGGAAGTGCTGCATTCGTAAACTGAAACGGATCTACATAGGTCTGTACGGAAGAACCCACATTCAGACAGGTTTTCTTGACACCCTCTTCCATGACACCGGTATTGATCAAAGCATAACGAAGCGCAGCTCCTGCATGAAATGTCCGGGAGTCAGAATTCACAGGCATGTACAGCCAGCGTCCGCCAAAGGTAACCCCCTGAGAGCCATACGCCTGATCATTGTATTTATTTTCGGCAAATACACCTTGATAACAGAAGAACCTGTCATTGTAGTATTTATACGTGATACCCAACTGACGACCGGCAGATAAGGCATTCACAGAGGCGGCACGTGAAATAAAGTGCAGACTGCCGCGACTGGTATTGTTGGCCATGGTGGAAGGATCGTTATAATAACCCACTTTCAAAAATCCGCTTTCACCACAGTTAAAAGCATATTGCAGGAATATGTTCTTCTGACTGAATTTACCCTTTGAAAAATCAAAGTCAGCATAAAAATACCAGTCATTGTAACTCATGGATGTCCGGATACGTGCATCCGTGATGGCAGCCCCCGACTTGAGCTGGGTGAAATCAGTATCATAATATGCGGCATCAGCCATGAAACGGGCCCCAATGGTAAAATGAGGTCCTTCTTTCTGATCCTTAAACTTCAACACCGGCTTAGAATCAAAATTCTGTGCCTGAACCCATGAGGGGCCGGTCATTAAGCACAATAATGCAGATGCAAACAGTTGTTTCATAGTTTCAGATTTCATTAAATATTTTAAAATCAACAGATTAATTTAGACAAAATATGGTCTTATCCCCGAATGGAACACTCAGGAATGACATAGTATATAAGATTGATAATCTCTGAATGATAAACTTAAGAAGATAACAAGATCAATTGAGATGCCTCAGCGAATAGAAAACAGGAGCGATGTAGAATAAGGTGTAGGATACTCATCCTACTACCTTATTCAGATCAGATCTAATGAGCGTTAAGTAAATCTATCTTCTATTTTTTTTGTTGTTTTACCAGATATAATTCGTCCTTGTAAGTAAAGGAAACAAACAGGAAGGATAATGCACATGCCAAAATCATCATAATGAAATACCAGTTCCATCCCAATTTGTCAACAACGAAACCTACACAGATATTGGCAAGCAATGCGGTTCCAAAGAAGTAACCGAAAAATCCGGTCATACCGGCAGAAGTTCCGGATGCATTTTTCGGAGCCAAGTCAAGTGCCTGAACACCGATCAACATCACCGGACCGTAGATCAAAAAGCCGATAGCAATCAGGCAAATGATGTCAACAGTCTGATAACCTTTCGGGTTCAACCAATAAATGATGATAAAAATGGCTACCAGCACCATGTAGATCATAGTAGTAACGGCACGGCGTCCCTTGAAGATTTTATCACTCACCCAACCGCAGATGATTGTACCCGGGATTGCGGCGAATTCATAAGCAAAATATGCCCAGCCGATATCTTTCAAGTTATAGTCTTTTACATTCTGCAGATACGTAGGAGCCCAGTCAAGACACCCATAACGGATCATATAAATAAAAGCGTTGGCAATTGCAATGTACCATAAGGTCTTATTGTTTAATACATACTTGAACAGGATGTCTTTGGTGGAAAGCACCTCCTCGCTTTTGATGCTGTAATTTTTGGGATAATCGTTACGATACTTCTCAATTGACGGCAGACCGCATGACTGGGGCGTGTCACGAATCAGATAATACGCAATGAAAGCGATTACCATTGCAACTACCGCAGGGAAGAAAAACGTTCCTTTTTGCCAGTCTCCAAACCAAATCAGACCATAGGCCGCCATTGGACCAACCAAAGCTCCACCTACATTATGGGCACAATTCCAAATTGACATCTTCGTTCCGCGTTCCTTTATCGAGAACCAATGTGTCATGACCCTGCCGCATGGAGGCCATCCCATTCCCTGGAACCAGCCGATACAGAATTGAAGTATAAACATGGACGCAATGGATGAAATACCCACAGACGTACCCATCAGCATGGTCGTAGCCGCAGCAAGAATCAGCCCCAGAGGAAGAAATTTGCGGGCATCGCTTCTGTCGGAAACACTTCCCATCAAGAATTTTGAAAGCGCATAAGCTATGGCATTGGCAGAAATCGCAAAACCCAATGCAGCATGCTCAAATCCCATGCTTTCCAGCTCTGGCATGGCCATGGTAAAGTTTTTACGTACCAGATAATAACCAGCATAACCCACGAAGATACCCAAGAAGACTCTCCAGCGTAGGGCTTTATATTTACTGTCAATCTGTTCTTTCGGCAATTCTGCCTTGTACGGAGGGGGAGTTAAAAATGAATTCATAGTATTAAATTTATTGAAGTTATTATTTTTATTGTTGTTAATATTATTTATTTACTTCACGTGTGGCCTCCACATCCAAGGCCTCTGCAATTATAGAAATCGGATTCATCACTTTGTATGGAGTAGACATTTCAATCTGCCATTTGCACGTCTCGCAGTCAGTTGCCACAACATCCGGGTTCACTTCGGATATCTGTTTAAACAAAGACGCACCGATACTTTGGGAAGTGGCATAGTTCTCTTTCTTAAACCCATACGTTCCGGCTATGCCACAGCACTGAGAGTCGAGCATGGTAAACTCCACCCCGGGTATCATCCGCAACAACGAAGTCGAATAGATGCTCCATCCCAGTCTTGCCATATGACAGGGCGTATGATAGGCAATGCGTTTGTGGTAGTCTTTCTTAAACACCAACTTCAGTTTTCCGCTGTCTACCAAACGGAACAAGAACCGGGTAGCCAATTCGATGTTGTCATGTACGTCGCCGTTATCTATGTTCAGCAGATGAGGATATTCCTCTCGCAGTGTGAATATACAGCTGGAAGATGTTCCCAAAACGCTCAGGTTCTTGTTGACTACCGCCTCACGGATAATATCCGTATTATGCTGTCCCTGGCGAGTCGCCTGTTTTATCAATCCATTGGAAATCAATGGAACGCCACAGCATTTTTCATCCTTCAACAACAAGACGCCATATCCTGCCGCATTCATAATCTTAATCAAATCCTTCCCGAGCTGAGGATAATTATAATTGACATAGCATCCGTGAAAATAGCAGATCTGGTTGGAAAACTTATTTTGTTCGTCTTCTGCATATTTTTTATACCAGGCTTCAAAAGTCTGGATAGAATACTTCGGGAATGTCCGGTGACTGTCTATTTTAAGAACAGAATCCATCAATGACTTTACGACATTCAACTTCAGGGTCCAATTTACCACCGGTGCAAGCGGAGACGAAATGCTTCCTACAAAATCGGTATTCGCCAGCAGCACATCGCGCAACTTGGGATAGGATTTATTATATTTTATACGGGCCGACTGTATGATATCCCCGATCTTCACCCCCGACGGACAAGCAATTTCACACCGCTTGCAATTCAGGCAGTACTTCAATGACTGGTCGTAAAAACCAGGATCTTTCAGACGAAAACGCTCACTGTCGGGTCCGGCATGTTTCGGGCCCGGAAAATTTGAGTTGATTGGAACAACCGGACAATACACAGTACAAACTGTACATTTAATACATTGCTCAAAATTGTTTTCGCTGACATTATATTGTTGTAAGTTCATAATACTGTTATTTATTAGTTAACAAATTATTTGCGACATGCATTGCAGTCATGATGGCAACTCCTCCTCCGCATTCTTCGTATAAGGCATTATATCCCGATAAGACAGATCCGATTACATACAAATTGGAGACAGGCGTATTCCGGCGCATCGCATGAAAATCGCGTGTAGGTATTACCCCGAAGCTCATGTACTTCTGCTGTGCAAAGATATCTTTATCATACCAGTTTGAACGATCTTCTTCATAATAAACATCCAGATCAAACACAGGTTCGTATACAAGGTTGGGCTGGGCAATGATTCCACGGCTGAAAAAACTGCCCGAGGCTAAAATATAGTGGTCTGCCATCAGCATAATATCAGAGTGATTGGTCGTATAGATTCCCTGTACCTGATTGCCTTCAACCTCCGCACGGTTTACGGTATCTCCCAGCATAAATGTACCTCCTTGCCGGATAAAATACTTCACAAGACATTGCTGCACACGGATTCCGGGAACAGAAGGCGGCATGGTCGTTATGGTACAGACGTCTTTCGCAATTTTGCTTTTCAGGTATTTCAATGGTTTGTCGGAAGAAAGACCGAAGACTGCAGGAAGTACGACAGCTTCCACATCCTTTATCAAAGGTTCGATTCTTTTCACAAACTCATCAATATTGCTTTCATATTCAAACGTCTTGGCAATATTGGCAGACCGCATCTCCGTCGGGTTTGTCCTTATTTTTTCAATAAAAGGCAGGTCGACCGAAAACAGTTTACACGTCAAATGACGGTTTTCCAATTCTTCTGCAAAGAATTTTGTGTAAAAATCAAGAAAGCCGGAAAAATTAATAATTGCCACACGCTTCCATGGCAAACTGTCAGGATCATTGAAAGTCGTATAATCGTCCAACGACAGCCAGGTCTTCTTAAACCCGCCCATCGGAGTAAAGTGGAAATGATTCCGTGTGACACTGCCCACAAGATTCACTCCTGCCCTTTTCATCATTTCCATAAAATCGTCGGCATATTCTGATATTGCATGGCGTCCGATATATGCATACGGGTGATTGCTGTCCAGATGCTCCAAACCATCAATCGGATTTTCCACATCCGTTCCGTCGGGAAGTTTCCCTAACAAATCAAATGAACCGGATGAAAAATGCAGGGCACTCTGTCCGGCTGAAATAATGGCACATCTTTGTCCGCTTTCCTGCAACTTAATACCGGCAACCAGTCCGGAAAGACCTCCACCTATAATTATCGTATCAAACTTCATTGTTTACCCTCCTCAATCATTTATTTTTTTCTTGAATTTAACTTACACAGACTTCCGTATACCCATGCCGAGAACTGACTTTCACGAAGACTTTCTCCCCATGCCACAGGATACATTCCTTTCCAGCGTTCATTCAAGAAATTTACTAAATCAGCTTTAGCCCTCTCCGCACAATTATGTGCATGACTCAACAATCCGGCTGCACGGCACGCGCAAAGTTCTCCCTGACAGGTGCCCATTCCAATCCGTGTCCTTCTTCTCAATGAAACCAAATCAGAAATTTCAAGTGCCTTAAGCGCGTAGTTGACTTCCCCTACACTCACTCCTTCGCATTCGCAGACCAGACTGTTGTCATTTTCACTCTCCAGATGAATTCCTTTTGCCAGGCTGCCGTGACGACCCTCTGCCGAGCGGTATACATTATTGGAAGCACCATGGTGCTTTTTCTCACCTTCCGAATCTTTCACTGAACCCGGCAAAGGAATTTCCGCAGTCTGACACGCCAGATTCAATCCCATTTTTTTACAAATCAAATCCGTCGTCCATTCCGCCATCAAGCGGTAGGTTATGAGTTTACCACCCGTAATGGTGATAAATCCTTCCAGATTGTCGCGTTTGGCATGGTCCAGCAAAACAATACCGCGACTGATGTTACGTCCGGTAGGATCATCGTCGGCAGCCACCAGCGGACGAACCCCTGCATAAGCACGGAGGATGCGTGTGGCAGCCAAGGAAGGAGCCAGTTTCTCTCCCTCACGCAGCAACAAATCAACTTCCTGAGGGGTAACATACATATTGTCAATCTCGTCATACGGAATGTGACTTGAGGTAGTTCCAATTACGGTCACAGTATCACCCGGAACCAAAATATCGGCATCCGATGCCTTGCGACAACGATTCAACACCACATTGTTTACACGATGACCAAAAATCAGCAACGCCCCTTTAGCCGGATACATATTCACTGTAACTCCCGCCATTTTAGCAATGTGATGTCCCCATATACCAGCCGCGTTGACTACGAATTTCGAATAATAAGTTTCAATTTCCTTATTGATATGATTGATTGTCCGGACACCCACAATCCTATCCTGCTCCCTGAGCAACTGTATCACTTCATGATAGACTTTCGTGGTGGCTCCGTGCAATTTAGCATCCAGGATATTGGCAGATGTAAGCCTGAACGGGTCAACCGATCCGTCCGGAACTTTTACCGCACCTATTAAAGAAGGATTCACCGACGGTTCCATCCGTATAGCCTCTGCCGGATCAATAGCCTCTGCCGATATGCCCGCCTGATTACACCTTTCTATAAAGGTTTTCTGATAAGCGATATCGTCTTCGGGTAGTGAGATAAACAAGCCATCGGTCTCCTCCACACAGTGACTGGCAATTCTACGCAGTATCCGATTTTCCCTGATGCACTCTTTCGCCGACTCAATATCGTTCACTGCGTACCGTGCTCCACTATGCAGCAGACCGTGGTTGCGTCCCGTTGCTCCATTGGTATAATCAAAACGTTCTAAAAGCAAAACACGCAAACCGCGCATGGCACAATCGCGGGCCGTTCCAGCTCCTGTTACGCCACCGCCGATGATAATTACATCATATTCATTCTCACCATTAACTCTTTTCATAATGTCTTCGTGTAAGATATGTTAGTTTCGTTTCAATTCTATTTTTATTTCATTTCGAAACAAAGATAAATATTTTATATTTCATAACGAAATTATATTATTACCTTTTTACGTTAATAAGTTTCGTTTCATAAAAATCGGGAATCCAAACCAGGAGGTAATATCTGTCTCTTATACACATCTGACGCTGCCGACGACTAGTCGA
>ERZ1027150.922-NODE-922-length-22914-cov-17.184041_pt1 | contig 22914 bp, 18 predicted proteins | sample MGYA00519276_ERZ1027150 | MGnify/ENA primary metagenome ERZ1027150 (study PRJEB26926, sample SAMN06164860) | human gut metagenome | biome: ENVO:00009003; feature: ENVO:2100002; material: ENVO:00002003 | host: Homo sapiens | place: USA | collected 2012 ... | reverse complement strand
ACTTTTTGAAACGCATCGTTTTTGTTAAGCGGCACGTCTGGTTTTTCCGGATTTATTACCTTCCCATTTTGCAGTTGTAGGCTGGTTTTCTGCTGCAAATGTTGTAGCAGTCAGGCAGACTGCTGCCACTAATGTTAATCCTAAACGTTTCATAATACCTACTTTTTAATTGTTATTCCTAAAAACTAATTTCAATCTAATACCTATTGAAAACTCTCTAAGCGCTTAGCTTTTTCTTTTACCTATGCAAATGTAGGTATATGTTTTATAACACAAAAATGAATAAGGGAAAAAGTGTAGTTTATACCTTCATTTCTTGACTTAAATCAATTTTATAGTGTGAAAATGCTTTGTTTAGATGCTTTTTGTAATACGAATGTAATGTGGACTAACTGAATTTATATTTGTAGTAATGGATAAAAGGATTTTTATTAGTCAAAATGTTATTGCCAAATAGTTTCGGGTAATTCTATGATTACTCTGCTTTCAGAGCAGACTCCCACAAAGCCTAATCCGCCTATGACGTTGCAAGGCAGACTGATAGGTTCCATTAAAGCATCGTCGTAATCCCCATCATCCAGGCAGTTTAAGGCTTTTAGATAGCGGTATTCGGCTTCAGTGATGCTAAGCAACCGTACGGTGATGGTTTGTTTGCGGGATATATGGTCGTAGTAGTGTCCCTCTATCGGATAATAATCTTGGTAGAGAGGGGTGTATACTTTCAATGTGGCATAAGAGTTACGGAAAGTGTTATCATTGAATATGTTGTATTTGTTATTTATGGTGGGAAACAATTCATTTTCTTCATCATCATAGTTGCTGGGGTGGCCGTCAGTCAGTATAACATCTTCCCGGTTGATGATTTCGTTCTGCCGGGGAGCAAGGATGGTAGTGTCTCTAGGTATGGAGGCCCAATGCCAAGAGCCGTCCTCGTCTTCCACTTTGATGAGGCTGCCGTTTTCATCCTCCAGATATTCTTTCCATTTGCAATAGTAACTACGGTCATTCCAAATGTCCAGCCGGTAGTAGTTCTTCTCGTTGGGGCGGTCTTGCAATGTAATTTTGTATTGGCGGTAAAGGGTTTTCCCGCTGTACTCGCGCAGGTAGGCCAGGCAAGTATCCACGTGCAGGCTCTCTATCGGTTGTGGCACGGTGACTTCGGCACTGGCATGGTATTTTCCGTTTTCGGCAGTGGCTTCCAGACGTATGTTGTCACCGGGATGCAGTGTGCTGGTCAGACGATATTTCTTGAAACGTATACTTTTCAGTAATGATTCATAAACGTCCTTATCAAGTTCTCCTTCCAGATGCCCATAAATTTCTTCCGGGGAAACCGCTTTCGGAGTTTCTGCTATTTTGCCATTGATGTAGAGGGAAAGAGTTGCTTCGTTCAAATGTTCAATGCTATAGCCCTCGCCTAAGTGGAGATAGACATCATTCTCAGCTTGTCCGGTTTCGAGCAAGGCGTTCATGATGATTTGCGGATCTTGTTGTCCGGGATTGTAAGGAATTTCGTTTTCGCAGGCTGTTAGGAAGCTTACAATAGTTATATATATAATAAGGTGTAATTTCATTTTTGTTTTCATATGCCGGATTTGTTTTTAAAAACTATAAGTATAGGTAACAGAAGGAATACAAGGCAGTATTGTTATTTTCTTGATGACAGTTTGAGCTTTCTTCTGTCCGGTATTTCCATGATAAATACTTTCGTAGAAATCATCGTAGTATACGTTGTATCTATTTTGGTATTTGCTGTAAACGATATTCGGATTCATGGCATTGTATGCATTGTAGATACTGATATTCCAGGTACGAATACCATGTTTGGTCTTCTTGTTGAAGTTGACGCCGAGATTCAAACGATGGCTGGCGGGAAGGCGGTAATTGTTACGCCGGGAGATGTAGCCGGTTTCCTCAATAGAGCCATCGGGTTTGATGATGATTGTTGCCTTTTCGGGGATAGTGATACATCCACCGGTATTGAATATCCAGGAAGCTCCTGCATCAATGCGGTCACTGAACTTATGGCTGAGATTGAGGCTGATGCTGTGGCGGCGGTCATATTTGTAGGGGAACCATCGGCCTTGGTTGATGGTACCGTTCTTAAAACGGTGATCGGTCTTGGATAGGGTATATGCCAGCCAGCCGGTAGTCTTGCCCAATGTTTTCTGTGCCATCAGTTCCAGACCGAAGGAGCGGCCTTCGCCCGTTTCTACTTTTTCCTCCCAGTTGGTAGAGGTGCCGAAGAAGGATACACCGTCTTGATATTCAAGTATGTGTTTCATCTGTTTATAATATCCCTCGACGGAGAACTCCCAACCCGGCAGTCCGGAATAGTAGCCTCCTATGGAGAACTGGTTGGCATACATCGGACTGATGTCTTTGGTAATGGGTACCCAGAGGTCGGTAGGCATAGACAGCGGAGTAGAGGACAGCAGATGCACATACTGTGCCATGCACGTATAGGATGCTTTGGCAGAATATCCTTGTCCGAGGTCATAGCGGGCGGAAAGGCGGGGCTGCAGCGAATAGTAGCTTTTCCCTTGTGTGTGGAACAGCGATGTGCGTACACCTGCATTCAGACTGAGCCTGGCGTTTACATTGAAATTGTCTTCGGCGTAAAGGGAGATTTCTTGTCCGCGCATGGCATGGCTGTTGCTGGTATTGTAAACCGTATCTTCCTGGAGGGCGCCATTATCTATATCTTGTATTTTCGAGGTAGCTATTCCCGGACGGAACGTATGGTGGATGTACTCTGCACCGAACTTGATGTGGTGCTGCGGCATGGGGGTGTAGTCAAAGTCCATACGCGCACTCCAGTCACGGATACCGGAGTTGAACTTGGAGGAGTAATAGTATCTGTCTTGTACTTTATTGGCGACAGTATAGGTATCTTCTATGTTTCCGTCCAGCCCCATCTCATATTTGTTGTATGAGACGGTGGTGTTGCAAAACAGCTTGCTGTTGAATACATAGTTCCAGCGGCCGTAGGCGATGGTGTTTCCCCAATTCAGATGGCTGTTGTCCTTGGAATAATTCTTAATGCTGTTGTCGTAATTGTCACCGTGGTAGTCACTGTCATAATGATAGTGGTCTTTCCCCTTGTAGAAACTGAGGAAGATGCGGCTACGGTCGCTGAACTTATGATTGACCTTTGCATTGACGTCGTAAAAATAGTAGTTGTATTTGTCGGAATAGGTGTCGTCTTTGTCTACAATGAGATTTTTGAAGAATAGGGTGGGGATGGCTCGTGCGCTGAAACTGAAGGAGGTCCGTTCTTTCCAGATAGGGCCTTCGATATGCAGTTTGTCCGTCAACAGGCCTATGCTGAATGCGCCGTGGTATTTATGCATGTCTCCGTCGTTGGTCCGTACATCTACTATAGACGAAAGACGCCCGCCGTAGCGGGCAGGAAAAGAACTTTTGAAGAGTGTGGTGTTCTTTACCGCTTCGGGCGTAAAGATGGAGAATACTCCCAACAGGTGGTCTGCGTTGTAAACTGGAATTCCGTCCAGCATAACCAGGTTTTGGTCGGGACCTCCCCCTCGCACATACATGCCAGCAAAACCTTCCATGCCGGCTTGCACACCCGGCATCAGCTGAATGGTCTTCAGCAGGTCGGCTTCTCCCAATATGGACGGGGTATGCCTGATTTGTGTCATCGGTATCTCATGCGCTCCCATGGCTGTGCTTTCTATGCCGGCCTCCCGCTTGTCCGAGAGCACTACGACCTCTGCCAGCTGGTTATTACTGTCCAATCTGACGTTGAGCAAGGTGTCTTTCGTCAGCTCGAACCGGCTATGCCGGCTTTCGTAGCCCAGGTAGGAGAAAACCAGTTCCGTTTCCCCTTCCGGCAAGGTGAGGGAATAGAAACCGAAAGGATTGGTGGCAGTACCTGTGGAACGACGACTCTCAAGGATATTGGCACCAATCAGCGTCTCGGAAGACGCTCCGTCGGTCACGTATCCGCTGATGGTGAACTTACGGCTAACGGGTTTCTGCGGCACGGGCCGCTTATGGAGTAGAATGTGCTTTCCGGATATTTCGAACGTGATGGGTTCGTTTTCAAAGGCACGTTGCAATATCTCACTGATGTTCTTTTGTTTCATCTCCAGTGTGATGCGGTGCGTGAGCTTTACTTCTTCCCCATAGATGAAGGAGAATCCGGTTGCATTTTCCAGTTGCTTCACGAAACTCTCTAAAGTTGCGTTACGGATATTCAGGTTTATACGTGTTTCCTTGTTTTGTGCTGGTGCATGGAGTGAGGAGCTTAAAAGAACCACACACATCAGAAGTACGGTTCTGATGCGGTGGTGCGAACAGATAGTAGAGCTGGTCATTGTCAGTTAAGTTTAGTAGTAAGGATAATGGTGTTGTTTTCTTTTTTATAGGTAAAGTTACCGGCTTCCTTCAGTAGGTCGAGGATTTCTGTAAGACTCTCCCCTTCGCGGAAGGTAGCTGTCATGTGATAGTTCTTCAGGCTGTCTCCTTCGATACGTATATCGGTACGGAACGTTTCGGAAAGTTGACGAACGATTTCCTGCAAGGGTTGCTGATCGAATGTCAGTACGCTATGGATTACTTGGGTTTCCTCGGTAGTATGTACGGCTTCTGTGGGAATGGCTTCCCGTTGCGGTGCTACGTATAAGAACTGATAGGCTGCCCAGCTCGTTACACAGAGCAGGACTACGGCTGCGGCACTGGCTGTACGCATCCAGAACCGCTTCATGCTGCGGCGCTTTAACAAACGGCTTTCCAGCAGCTTCCAGCTGTTTTCTGCCGTAAAGCGTCCTCGTGGGGAACGGGTAGAAGCAACCAGTTTGTTCAGTACCTTGTCGAAATTCTCGTTATTCACTTTCATTTTTGGCAATTTATTAAGAGCCTATGACTCCTTTCCTGCATGTAAAGACAGCTGCTTTTCAGGAATTCCCTATGCCTATATCCTGAAATAATGTTAATCTAAAGCTCTTTGTCCGTGAAAGTCCGTCCAGCTTACGTGTGACTTCCTTGCTTCTCTGTTTCAATCAATAGGGAAAGTCTGCATGAGATGTGCATCTCATACATACATACGCGGCTTCTTGCGAGGAAGATAAAGCAGAGTTCACTCCGTCAGCAATGCTTCCTTGAGTCTTGTGAGTGCTTTTTGCAGTTGCGCGTCTACTGTCTTAGTGCTGATGTTCAGCTCCTCCGCCACTTGTGCATAGCTTTGTTTCTCTTCGCGCAGGCGGATGAATACTTCACGGCAACGCTCCGGCAGGCGGTCGAGCGCCTTGACATATCGGGCAAACAGTTCTTCGCTGATAAGAGTGTCTTCGGGGGAATCGGCTTGGTCTGAAAGTTCGGGAAGCTGTTCGGACGAAAGTGTAGGGTGCCGGTTCTCTTTTTCCAGGTAATTGAGGGAGGCGTTTTTGGTAAGGATAAAGCAGTAATCCTCTATGTTGTTCACTTCCGGCAACCGGGCGCGTTGTTCCCAAAGCTTCATGAAGACGTCGAGCACAATTTCTTGCGCCCACTCTTCGTACTTCACGAAATAGCAGGCAATACGGAACAAACGGTCGTAGCACAGATTGTAGAAACTGTGAAAAGCCCGTTCCGAGTCTTCTTCCTTCATTTGGCGCAAGTAGCGTCTGACTTCTTGTTCGGTCATGCAGTCTCCCGGTTTTGCTGTTAATCAATGAACATCAGGTCGCTTATTATGCCGTCCGAAACAAAGATGCCTTCCCGGGTCAGGCGCAGGCGGTCTGCCTGCATCTCCAGTTTGTGGCTTTGGAGGTATGGAGCCGCTATTTTCATGCAATATTGGCATAATTCCGTGCCGAAGGCTTCTTCCGTATATGTCAGGGAGGCTCCCCACATGGTACGCAGGGAAGTCATGATGTATTCATTGTAACGGGTCACTTTATCCAGGATTTCTGTTTCGGAGGAACGCTGTCCCTCTTCAATGGACTTTATGTATCTTTCCAGAGAAGCTGTGTTCCATTCCCTTGTCTCCGCATTGAAGGAGTGGGCGGAAGGGCCGCAGCCCAAATACGGAATGCCTTTCCAGTAAGCGGTGTTGTGGCGTGAGTACATGCCGGGCTTGCAGAAGTTGGATATTTCATAATGCTCATACCCCGCGGCTCCCAGGGTGTCCATGAGCGCCGAGAAGAAGCGCAGGCTACTCTCTTCATCTACTTCGCTGATGCGGTGGCTTTGCAGCATTTCGTAGATGCGGGTACCTTTTTCGTAAGTCAGATGATAAGCGGAGATATGCTCCACATCAAGGCCGACGGCTTGTTGCAGGTCGCATTCCCACCGTTGGTCTGTTTCATCCGGCAGTCCATAGATAAGGTCGATGCTGATATTCCGGAAGCCGGCTTGGCGGAGGCGGTGTACGGCTGCGATGGCTTGCGTGGCATTATGCCGGCGGTTCAACAGTTTCAGGGTGGGGTCGTCGAATGTCTGTATTCCCATGCTTATGCGGTTGAAGGGGAGGGTACGCAGCATGGACACATATTCTTCCGTCAGGTCGTCGGGATTGGCCTCGAGGGTAATTTCTTCGGCATGTTCTGTTCCATACACCTCTTTGATAGTCCGGAATATCTGCTCGAAATCTTCGTGGGCGAGCTGTGAGGGAGTTCCTCCGCCAAAGTAGATGGTCTCTATCGGTTCTTCCTTCAGATAACCCTTGCGGGTTTTCAGTTCAGTGCACAAGGCATGGATGTACTGCAGCTTCAATTCGCTGCGAGTGGTGGAATAGAAATCGCAATAGATACAGCGTGTCTTGCAAAAAGGTATATGAATATAGATGCCTGCCATGGTATGCTTATGGATATTTATTGCAAAAATAGTCTTTTGGCAGGAGAATATATCGGTTTTCGGGACATTTAATGTAATATGGAAGGAGTCAGTGTCTTGGTGTGTATTCTCAGTTTTGTCTGTAATCCGGAAAAATAGAACATTTTTTGAGTCGTATGGAAATTCATTATTCCGAATAAATTCCTTTTCTTTGTTATCAGAAAAAGGAATAGGTGTCTATTAAAATAATGGGTAATATGTTTGAAGGACTTGACTTTTGGTTTGAACAGATTATAGCTTATTGTATTGCCTTTGTACTGGTGCAGTTCATGCAGAAACAAATATAACGGTAAATACTTTAGTCATTTCCGTCGTGGAATGATTTAATCTTGGGCTTTTTTCTTGTGATTTCTGAGTTTCTGGGGCACTAATGACCGATATTTACCCCTTTTTGAAACAATAGTGCCCCCGAAATTACCGGGGATGGGGTAATTTGCAGTATTGAAAAACAAACTTAAATAATATCATGAGAAAAAGTAACTACTTATGGCTGCTGCTGGTGGCAGTTTTATTGCTGCCCGTTCAGGAAATGGCTGCCAAGAAGAAAAAAGAGAAGGAAGTGACAGACCGCGAACTTTGGGTCGGGGTGTTGTATCAAATGGCTGCTCCGGACTGAGCAATATGAGTGAAGGGAAGCTCTAGGAAAATATGCAGGTGGAGCTTAGCCCCACTTGGGATGGACGCGACAAACGGGTGACCTATATGGAATGCTTCGGCCGTTTGATGGCGGGGTTGGCGCCCTGGTTCTCTTTGCCGGACGATGACACTGCCGAAGGCAAACAGCGCAGGCAACTTCGCGAGTGGGCATTGAAAAGTTATGCGCAGGCGGTAGACCCTGAAAGCCAGGATTACCTGCTTTGGTGGAAAGAGGGGCAGCTGCTGGTCGATGCCGCTTATATTGCTGAAAGCTTCCTGCGAGGATACGATGCTTTGTGGGTGCCTCTGGATAGTTTGACTAAACGGCGTTACATTGAAGAGTTCACCCGGTTGCGCCGTGTGAACCCTCCTTATATCAACTGGCTGCTGTTCTCGTCTACGGTAGAATGCTTCCTGCGCAAGGCTGGGGCTAAGAGTGAGGCTTACCGTATTGTCTCCGCTCTGCGCAAGGTGGAAGAGTGGTATGTAGGTGACGGCTTCTATAGCGACGGACCGGGATTTGCCTTTGACTATTACAACAGCTTCGTACTCCATCCCATGTATGTGGAGTGTCTGGAAGTCTTTACGAACAGTGGAAAAAATAAGATATGGAATGCGCCGGATTGCAATTTCCAGCGTGCCCAGAAGCGCATGCAGCGTTTCGGCATGATTCTGGAACGTTTCATCTCTCCCGAGGGGGCCTTCCCCGTATTCGGGCGTTCCATTACCTACCGCACCGGTACCCTCCAACCATTGGCTTTGTTGGCATGGCGTGGATGGTTGCCCAAGGAATTGTCGAACGGACAGGTACGTGCTGCCATGACAGCTGTCATCAACCGTATGTTCGGTGACAACCGGAACTTCAACGAGAAAGGTTTTCTGACATTGGGATTCAATGGTTCCCAGCCTCATATCTCCGACTGGTATACTAACAACGGCAGCCTTTACATGGCTTCCCTGGCATTCTTGCCCCTGGGCTTGCCCGCCGACCATCCGTTCTGGACAGATGCTCCGCAGGCATGGACCTAGAAAAAGGCGTGGAATTATCTGACTACTGTAGCCTTGCAGCCCGATGGTCGCATAGGGTATGTACAGCCGATTGGCGAGAAAGCCATTCACGGACAAGTGGTTGATGCCCACTCTACTGCTAACTTTGGGGTAGGGGTATTTCTGCTGGCAGCTTGTGAGATGGTGCGTTTTTTGAATGCCGACTGATTTGAGAGAGTAAATAAGTGTATATGTTACACAACATATACACTTTCTTTGTATTATAATGTATATAGTGTTAATTTTACACCCGTTAAAAGGTTTAATATAAAAAGATTATGATTGTACGGATGAAAAACACTTTCCGGATGCTTTTGGCGGCAATGCTATTGTCGTTGTTTGCACTTCCGGGATATTCCTGGCAAAAATCCTTTCCCCAAAAAGATTATGTAGCTTATTTCACTGGGAATAGTGGCGATGAAGAAGCTGTCCGCTATGCTGTAAGCATGGACGGTTATACCTACTGGGCATTAAATGATAATGAACCGGTAATCGATTCGAAAGTCATCAGCTCCACCGGGGGAGTCCGCGACCCGCATATCTTCCGTTGCGAGGATGGCAAGACTTTCTATACAAAACCCCATTCAGAACTTTGCTTTGGCGCCCAATAACCTGACGGATGCTCCGCAAATCTGCCTCGACTTTATGAAACAAGTGCCCACTACTTGGGACGAGACCCGTTTCATTGACGGCTATCCAGGGAGACATATTGTTCTTGCCCGTTGTCATGGCAACACGTGGTACATAGCCGCTGTCAATGCAACGACGGAACCTCTGAAACTGAAACTTGACCTTCTTATGCTGGCAGGACAAGAGGTATCTCTGTATAGTGATGACAAGAAGATGCAGCCTCAATTAAAGCTGCAGAAGATAAAGACTGATGGTTCTCTACAACTCACGGTTCGGCCGCAGGGAGGGGCGGTAATCGTGAAATAAAGAAGGCATGGAGCAACCCTTGTTTTGTAATGATATATTATGACGGATTACTTATTTTTTAAATATTTGATTATCAAGTGTCTATAATTGGCCTAATTCAGCCGTATACTGAATGGCATTCACTATACGACTGAACCCTATTCACTATACGACTGAATGGCATTCAGAATACGGCTGATTGTGACTATCGAACTAAATGTAAATGATTAATACCTACTTAATACCATGAATAGATTCTTGAAATTATTGTCCTTGTGTCTGTTCTTGACACTGACTGTTCCTTTGTGGGCTGTGATGAACGGAGTGGCGAATGAACCCGATTCAGTCTACCTCTTTTCCTACTCCCATGCCGACGGCAGTGGCGGTTTGAAACTAGCCTGGAGTCCCGATGGCAACCGATGGTTCAGTGTGGCAGACGGCAACTCCTTTGTCAACTCCGACTTCGGTCCCTGGGGGCTGGATCTGATAGAGTATGCCAATGGCGATGCGCGCCGCACCGTGTGGGGAGGAGGAACTGGGTGTGCCCATGGTAGACGAACACTATTACGTGGACCCGGGTTGGATGATTCACAATCAGGACTATTAGGGAAAGTAAGGATAAAGGATTAAGGATTAGAGATTAGAAATTCTGTGCTTTTGTGGCTCTGTGTTGAAATTAAAAAATCCGTGTAATTCCGTGCCTGAAAACATAATAACTCAATACCTTAAAAGATATGAAGCAATTATTGACATTGGCATTTGTTGCAGCCATAGCCGGCAATGCATCGGCACAAAAGCAGCAGTCTTTGCATTCGGGTTATCCCATCGACCCGGTGCCTTTCACTTCGGTCAAGGTGACCGACAGTTTCTGGGGACAACGCTTGAAGGCAAACCGTGAGGTAACCATTCCGCTGGCTTTCGGCAAATGCGAGGAGACGGGACGCTATGAGAACTTTGTGAAAGCGGCTCATCCCAGTGACGAATATAAGGTGGAGGGCTTTTCCTTCGATGATACGGATGTCTATAAGACGATTGAAGGGGCAAGCTATTCCTTGCAGACTTACCCGGACAAGAAACTGGAAAAATATATCGACAGCGTGCTCGTCATCGTTGCCGCTGCCCAAGAGCCGGACGGATACCTCTATACGGCCCGCACGATGAACCCGAAACATCCGCACAACTGGTCGGGGCCGGAGCGCTGGTCGGAGGTGGAGAATCTGAGCCACGAGTTCTATAATCTGGGACACATGGTGGAAGGGGCTGTGGCCTATTACCAAGCTACTGGCAAGCGGAATTTTCTGGATATAGCCATCCGTTATGCCGATTGTGTATGCAAGAATATCGGCGAAGGTCCCGGACAGAAGCGTGTGATTCCCGGACACCAGATTGCTGAAATGGCATTGGTGCGCCTCTATATGGTGACGGGCGATAAGAAATACCTCGACCAGGCCAAGTTCTTCCTCGATGCACGCGGTACTACGGCGCGCAAGGATATCTATTTGCAGTCGCACAAGCCCGTGCTGGAGCAGGATGAGGCTGTGGGACATGCCGTGCGCGCAGGCTACATGTACTCGGGCATGGCTGACGTGGCCGCTATCACGGGCGACAGCTCTTATGTCCGTGCCATCGATCGCATTTGGGAGAACATTGTGGGCAAGAAGATATACATTACCGGTGGCATCGGTGCGCGCCATGAGGGTGAAGCCTTCGGCGACAACTATGAACTGCCCAACCTGACGGCCTATAACGAGACGTGCGCCGCCATCGGCAATGTTTATACCAACTACCGTCTGTTCCTGCTGCACGGTGATGCCAAATACTTTGACGTGCTGGAACGTACGCTCTACAACGGTCTGATTTCCGGTGTTTCGCTGGACGGCGGACGGTTCTTCTATCCCAATCCGCTGGCTTGCGACGGGAAGTACCGTTTCAATGCCGACCACACGATTACGCGCCAGCCGTGGTTCGGTTGCGCCTGCTGCCCCAGCAACATCAGCCGCTTCATCCCTTCGCTGCCGGGCTATGTCTATGCGGTGAAGGATGACAAGGTGTATGTCAATCTGTTCCTCTCCAACCGGGCCAAGCTGAAGGTGAACGGGAAGAATGTGGTGCTGGAGCAGGAAACCTCTTATCCCTGGAACGGTGATATCCGCTTGACAGTGGCAAAGGGCAACCAGCCGTTCGTCATGAATGTCCGTATTCCGGGCTGGGTACGCGGAAGTGTGCTACCGGGTGGCTTGTATTCGTATGCCGACGGAGAGGAGCTTGCCTACCGCGTGTCTGTCAACGGTCAGGAGGTGAAGGGAGCACTGCAGAAGGGTTACCTCAGCATCGACCGCCGCTGGAAGAAAGGAGATGTAGTGGAAATTCATTTTGATATGCAGCCGCGTGTGGTGAAGGCCAATGACAAGGTTGCCGCCGACCGTGGCCGTGTGGCCATAGAGTGTGGTCCGCTGGTGTATTGCGCCGAGTGGCCGGACAATGATTTCGATATCTCCACCCTGCTGCTGAACCGGCATCCGAAGTTCCAAGTGGTGGAGCACCCCGACCTGCTGGGCGGTATCAACGAAATTACCACCCGTGCGCAAGCCTTGAGCTATGACGCCACGGGCCGCCTTGCCGCGAAGGATGTGAAGTTGACGTTGATTCCTTATTATGCTTGGGCGCATCGTGGTGAAGGCCGGATGGAAGTGTGGCTGCCGATAGAAGTGGGAGCCGCTTCGGCAGAACTGCAGGAATAAACTATGTATCTGTATCTAAAGATTTTATTATTTTTGTAAACTGTTTCCGTATTACTATAACATTTGACATTACTTATATGAAACAACTGATTACCACCCTTTTATTGTCTTGCGCCTTGGGTGCGCAGGCACAACATGTAATGACCGTTAACGTATCCCGGCCGACAGCCAAGATACAGCCCACGATGTACGGCATCTTCTTCGAAGACATCAACTTCGGTGCCGACGGCGGACTCTACGCTGAACTGGTGAAGAACCGCTCCTTCGAGTTCCCGCAGCCCTTCGTTGGCTGGGTACCCTTTGGCAACGTCACGGTGCAGGACGCCGAGCCCTGCTTCGACCGCAATCCCCACTACGTGCGCATCGTCAACGACGGCCGTCGGCTGCGTGCCGGGCTCGACAACGAAGGTTTCCGTGGCATCGGCCTCAAGCAAGGCGAGGAATACCGTTTCACTGCCTATGCCCGCACTCCCGATGCCCGCCCCATGAAGCTCTCCGTTGAGTTGCTGAACTCCCGCGGCGAGAATCTGTTGACCAAGGAAATCGAAATCAGCGGCAACAGCTGGCAGAAGCAGACCGTCCTCCTCCGCTCCCCCTTCACCGATGCCCACTCGCGTCTGCGCGTGGTGTTGCTGACGGAGGGTACGGTGGACATGGACCACATCTCGCTCTTCCCCGTCAAGACCTGGAAGAACCGAGAGAACGGTCTGCGTGCCGACCTCGCCCAAGCGCTCTATGACCTCAACCCCGGCGTCTTCCGCTTCCCCGGTGGCTGCATCATCGAGGGCAACACCCTTGCCACCCGCTACCAGTGGAAGAACTCCGTGGGCCCGGTGGAGAACCGTCCGCTGAATGAGAACCGCTGGAACTACACCTTCAAGCACAAGGCTTTCCCCGACTATTTCCAAAGTCTGGGTCTGGGCTACTACGAATACTTCCTGCTGAGTGAGGATCTCGGAGCCGAACCGCTTCCCGTTCTCAGTTGCGGCCTCTCCTGCCAGTACGAGAGCAACGAAGTGGTGCCCCTCGACGAGCTCGACCTCTACGTGCAGGATGCCCTCGACCTTATCGAATTCGCCAATGGCCCCGCTACTTCCACCTGGGGAAAGCTGCGTGCCGAGATGGGACATCCGGAGCCGTTCCACCTCAAAATGATTGGCATCGGTAACGAACAGTGGGATAAGGTCTATACCGAGCGTCTGGAAGTCTTTACCAAAGCCATCCGCGCCCACTATCCCGACATCAAGATTGTTGGCTCCTCCGGCCCCAACGCCGATGGTGACAAGTTCGACTACCTCTGGCCCGAGATGAAACGCATCGGTGTGGACCTGGTGGACGAGCACTACTACATGGCCCCCGACTGGTTCTTTGCCAATGCCGCCCGCTATGACAGCTACGACCGCCGCGGCCCCAAAGTCTTTGCCGGCGAGTATGCCTCCCACGACCACCCCACGGGCAAGACCAACAATTTCCTTGCCGCCCTCTCCGAAGCAGCCTTCATGACCGGGCTGGAGCGCAACGCCGACGTGGTGCACCTTGCCACCTACGCCCCGCTCTTTGCCCATGTGGATGCCTGGCAGTGGAATCCGGACCTTATCTGGTTCGACAACCTCCGCATGATGCGCACCCCGAACTATTACGTCCAGCAGATGTATGGAATGAATGCCGGTACCGACGTTCTCCGTCTGCAGATGGACGGCAAGCCGGTGGCTGGGCAAGACAGCCTCTATGCTACGGCCTCCCTTGATGCCCCTACGGGAGAAATTATTCTGAAGCTGGTCAACGCAGGCAGTACCCCGGCCCAAGTGCAAGTTAACTTCAACGGTTTGAGGAAACGCCAACTCATCGGCGGTTCGTGCACGTATCTGCAGAACTGTGACTGGCGTACGGTGAATACCTTGGAACAAGAAGCTCTCGTTCCCCGTATCCGCCCGGTGCAAGTCGGCGCGCAATCCCTCGACTTGGAGCTGCAGCCCCGTTCATTCAGCGTCTACCGCCTGCATTGACATCCCTTTCCGAAAGGTGGAGGGAGATGGCATACAGTTAGTTTTCCCTCCCCTTTCCGGGGCATGAGCCGTGGAAAATTGCTTCCGTGAGCAAATATTCATCCTTTTTGGGCCGATTCTCCTCTTGAAATAGCCCGATTCGCCTTATTTTTGTAACAGCATTCGGAGCATTCCCTATGCTGTTATTACTATTTTTAAACTAATCATCATGAAGAAACATCTTATTACCGGACTGTTTGCAGCCTTGGCCTTGTCTGCCAGCGCACAGTCTTTCAAAGAATGGCTCGACCCTGAGGTCAACGCCGTGAACCGTGCCCCCATGCACACCAACTACTTCGCCTACGAGTCGGCCGATGTCGCCACCCGGGGCTTGAAAGAACAATCGTCCCGTTTCATGACACTGAACGGCATCTGGAAGTTCTTCTGGGTGAAGGATGCCGATGCTCGCCCTACCGACTTCTGGCGTGTGGGCTACAATGACAAAGGTTGGAACGACATCCCCGTCCCCGGCGTGTGGGAACTGAACGGCTTTGGCGATCCTATCTATGTGAATATTGGCTACGCCTGGCGCAACCAGTTCCAGAACAACCCGCCGCAGGTGCCCGTCGAGAACAATCATGTAGGTTCTTACCGCCGTGAGATTACCGTGCCCGCCGACTGGAAGAATAAGGACATCATCGCCCATTTCGGCTCTGTCACCTCCAATATGTATCTGTGGGTGAACGGCCGTTATGTAGGTTATAGTGAAGACAGCAAGCTCGAAGCCGAATTCGACTTGACCCCTTACTTGAAGCCCGGCCAGAAGAATCTGATTGCCTTCCAGGTATTCCGCTGGTGCGACGGTACCTATCTCGAAGACCAGGACTTCTTCCGCTACAGCGGTGTAGGGCGTGATTGCTATCTCTATGCCCGCGACAAGAAACGCATCCAGGATATCCGCGTCACTCCCGACCTGGATGCCGACTACCGCAACGGTTCCTTGAGAGTGCAGCTCGATGTGAAGGGTGGCGGTAACGTCAGCCTTGAACTGCTGGACGCTGCCGGAAAGCAGGTGGCTACAGCTGCTGCCAAAGGCAGTGGCACTGCCCTGATAAATGTGGAGAATCCTCATAAATGGACGGCAGAAACACCCTACTTGTATACCCTGCGTGCCACCCTGCAAGGCAGCAGTGAAGTGATTCCCGTAAAGGTAGGTTTCCGCAAGATAGAACTGAAGGGAGAACAGATACTTGTCAACGGCCAACCCATCCTCTTCAAGGGCGCCAACCGTCATGAGATGGACCCGGACGGCGGTTATGTCATCTCTCGCGAACGTATGCTGCAGGACATCCAGGTGATGAAGCAGTTCAACTTGAACGCCGTGCGCACCTGCCATTATCCCGACAACAATCTTTGGTATGACCTTTGCGACCAGTACGGTATCTATGTAGTGGCAGAGGCGAATATCGAGTCTCATGGCATGGGCTCGAGCAGACCCTTGCCAAGCGTGATGATTATAGAAAAGCGCACTTGGAACGCAACCAGCGCAACGTGCAGCGCAGTTTCAACCATCCCAGCATCATCTTCTGGTCGCTCGGCAACGAAGCCGGCTATGGTCCTAACTTCGAGGCCGCCTACGATTGGGTGAAAGCCGAAGACCCCAGTCGTGCCTGCCAGTACGAGCAAGCCGGTAAGACAGGCAAGACTGACATTTACTGCCCTATGTACTATGGTTATGAGGGCTGCCGGAAGTATTGTGAGGATGCCTCCATGACGAAACCTCTCATTCAGTGCGAATACGCTCACGCCATGGGCAATTCTGAAGGAGGCTTCAAGGAGTATTGGGATTTGGTTCGCAAGTATCCCAAATACCAAGGCGGCTTTATCTGGGATTTCGTTGACCAGTCTCCCCGTTGGACGGGCAAGAACAGCAAGATGATTTATGCCTACGGCGGCGACTTCAACCGCTTCGATGCCAGTGATGTGAACTTCTGCGATAACGGTCTTATCAGCCCCGACCGTGTGCCCAATCCTCACATGTACGAAGTGGGGCGTATCTATCAGGACATCTGGACTACTCCGGCCGACTTGGAGAACGGTGAAATCAATGTGTTCAACGAGTACTTTTTCCGCGACCTCTCTGCCTATTACATGGAGTGGGAGGTGCTGAAAGGCGGCAAGGCAATTCGTACCGGTCGCGTGGATAATCTGAATATAGCTCCTCGGCAGACAGCCAAGATTAAACTGGATTTGGGCAAGACCTGCCAATGTACCGAATGGCTGCTGAACGTTTCCTATAAGCTGAAGAACCGCGAGGGTCTGCTTCCCGCCGGCCATGTGGTGGCCAAGGACCAGCTGGCACTCAATCCCTACAAGGCTCCTTCCATGGAACTGAAGAACTGCGTGCAGAGCAATGTAGAGGTGGTGGCTCCCCAAGTGCAGGATAACGATTGGAAGTATCTCATCGTTTCAGGTGATGCGTTCCGGGTAGAAATCAACAAGCACAACGGTTACCTGACCAAGTACGAAGTGAACGGACAGAATATGATTAAGGACGGTGAGGCCTTGACGCCCAACTTCTGGCGTGCTCCGACCGACAATGATTTCGGTGCGGGCCTGCAACGCAAGTACATCGTTTGGAAGAATCCGGAAATCAAGTTGACTTCTTTCAACCAGCGTACGGAGAACAATCAGGTCATAGTAGAATCAGCTTACGATATGCCAGGTGTTTCCGCTAAGCTGGCCTTGACGTATGTCATCAACAATGCCGGTGCCATCAAGATAACCCAGAAGCTGATAGCCGACAAGAACGCCAAAGTTTCGAACATGTTCCGTTTCGGTTTGCAGATGCCCATGCCCCGCAGTTTCGAAACAGTCGAATACTACGGACGCGGTCCGGTTGAGAACTATAGCGACCGTAACCATTGCACAGATTTAGGCATCTATCGCCAGAGCGTGACAGAGCAGTTCTATCCTTATATCCGTCCGCAGGAAAACGGAACAAAGACCGATATCCGCTGGTGGAAGATGTTGAATCAGTCTGGCAGTGGCATTAAGATTGTGGCCGAAGCCCCCTTCTCCGCATCGGCCTTGCACTATACCATCGAGTCTTTGGACGAGGGTTTGGACAAGCAGCAGGGACACTCGCAAGAAGTGGAAGAGGCTGATTTGACTAATCTCTGTATCGACAAGGTACAAGCTGGTCTGGGTTGTGAGGACAGCTGGGGACGTATTGCGCGTCCGGAGTACCTGGTGCCATACGCTGATTATGAGTTTACGTTCATCCTTTCTCCCGTGCGCCACAGCATCGGAATAGAATAACATTTACTGCGTACTAAACCACTGGTTTCATAACACAGCAGCGGTCGCCCTCCCCATTGGAAAGGCGACCGCTTTGCTATTGATGCTTTGTTTGCTTTTGTATATTTCTTCGTTTATATCATGATACAACTTACCTTTTCCGGCAAATGCAATCTGTCAGATGATCGTTGATAAATCCCGAAGCTTGCAGATGGGCATAGCAGATGGTAGAGCCGAAGAACTTGAATCCCCGTTTTTTCATGTCTTTGCTCATGGTATCTGATTCGGGAGACGATACCGGAATCTCACTCAATGACTGGAAGTGGTTGATAATCGGTGTCCGATCGGGAAAGAAGGATAACGTGTAGTTGTAAAAGCTGCCGAATTCTTTCTGTATGGCAAGAAACAGCCGTGCATTGGTGATGGTCGACTTAATTTTCAGACGGTTTTTCACGATGCCGTCAAAATGCATCAGCCGTTCCACGTCTTCGTCAGTCATTTGCGCCACTTGTGAGGCATCGAAATTGCAAAAGGCTTTGCGGTAGCCTTCCCGCTTTTTGAGGATGGTTATCCAGCTCAGTCCGGCCTGGGCACTTTCCAATACAAGGAACTCGAATAGTGTCTTGTCGTCTGTTACCGGTTTTCCCCACTCTTCATCGTGGTATTTCACATACAGCTCGTCGGTTCCGCACCAGCCGCAACGTCCGTTTATAATGTCTTGCATAAGAGTTATTTTTGTAATGAGATGCTAAGATATTGTTTTCATTGTGAATAAACAAATCTATCTATTCAGAATGGACAGTTTCCATATTCTTTCTTACTTTTGCAAAAAGGTGGTTTGGCAAGAAGGACAAGATAACTCTTGCCAATCTCGGCAAGGCAGGCATCCAGACGGTATGTTACAACCTAATGCCGGTGATTGACTGGATTCGCACGGACTTGCAACATTCCTAGGAAGATGAGACATTTCCTATTCAAGCGTTTGCTGGCGCTATACAAAGGGATAGACTGGGAGGTTTTACGCGAAATATGCGTTATTTCTTGTCTGTCATCATGCAGGTGTGCGAAGAATATGGGATGAATATGTGATACACCCTAATGACCCTCCTTTTCAGATATTGTGGGCCGCGTATTGTGACAGACGAGGCGGATATTACCTCGATATTGAGGGCAGTGGACAATCCTCATAATGGCCTGACTTTTTATGCCGGTTCATTGGGTACCGGTGAACAGAATGATACCCGTGAACTGGCAAGGAAGTTTGCCAAGCGTACCCACTTTGTGCATTTGCGCAGTACGAAGGCAATGCCGGCTGTGGTAGACGATGAATTGTACGGAAAATCTGTTTGATTGATTTTTCGTGTAATCCATGTCTAAATAATCTATTAGCGTATGTAAGTCCGACTTAATAGTTGAAAGCCTTGGATTTTACGTAAACCTTGGAGTCTTTGATTCCACCCGGTACCTCGCTTTCCATTCTGGGTAGATATTGTATGCCGGTCAGGGTGCGGGTACTACCCAAGTCAATCACGACAGAATGCGGGTATGGAGTGTCTTTTGTTGTGCTCCAATAGGTTGATTCCTGGAGGTCGAAGATTTTGTCCGCAGAACAGTTGACGTGGGATACGTCTTCGCTGTCGGCATAATTGACAATCCAGGGTTCGCGTGACAGACGTTCCCCATTCTCATCCAGCAGATACATTTCGGCAATGCAAGCCAGGTCTTTTCCATCTTGTGCACTCAAGGCTTCCAGGCAGACATAACGTCCGGTGACGGGTTGGTCGAATTTGCGCTCCTGCCAACCGTTGCCGGGATTGAAGCTGCCGGAGAGGACGGGCTGCTCACCGGACAAGTCGAGATTTTCACCCTCATTGCGGTGTGTCAGCGGTTTGGTAACGAGTAGTTGGTCCAGCAATGGCTCGCTCAGTCCTTCGGACTTAACTTCTTTGGGACCGATGATGTCGAAGACAATCACTTCATTCTCGCCTTTCTTCAACCAGCATCCCGGGATGTAGAGGGTCTGTTGCGGGCCGATTTCCCAAATGCGTCCCATGGCGTGCCCGTTGACGTAGACAAGTCCCTTGCCCCAAGTCTCGAAGTTTAGGAATGTGTCGCTGGGCTTGTTCACCTTAAAGGTGGCACGGTAGCAACCCGGAATGTGTTGTCCTAACTCATCTTTCAGTGAGCCGATGGGCTGGAACTTCATGTTCTTATAGAAATCGTATGTATCTTCGAGATTATAGACTTCCCAATCCTTCAGGTTGCAGGTGAAAGGACGGCCGTCGATGTCTACGGTAAGTTCTACGCTTTGGGTGATACCCTTGAAGTCCTTGATGGCACGTCCAAAGTTGATGCGGCCCATGGCTTCTACCAGAATGTCGAGGCGTGCACCTTTGGGGCAGGCGGGGAATTCCAGTTGCTTTTCACCGTTGCGGCGGTCCAGTTTGCCGATGTATTTGCCATCTAGGAAAACTTGGGCATAATCGTGCGCATCGTTCACAGTGAGCAGGGACGGGGTTTTCATCTCGGGCAGTGTGGTGCGGTAGAGAATACTTCCGAATCCCTGGTTATATTCCTCCATGGTACGGATATTGCAGTCTTTCTTGGCAGCAGGAAGATTGTCGAACAAAGGAGCCATCTCTGTAAATTGGAAAGACGGAATACGGATGGGCTTGATTAAAGCGGGAACTTTAGCCTGCTTCTCGCCGTTCATGTATTTGGACAATGCTTTTCGCAATTCCCAGTATTTGGGAGTGGTCTGTCCCGATTCGCTGATGGGGCGTCGTAGTCGTAAGAGGTTACGTCAGGGGCGAATCCGGGTGAGTTGGCTCCTGCCCAGTGTCCCCAGTTGGTCCCTCCGTGGGTCATGTAGAGGCTGAAGGAGATGCCTTTGGACAACATCTCGTCAATGCCGGCAATCATGTCGGCAGCCGGACGGGTTTCGTGGTTGGCTCCCCACTTGTCGAACCAGCCGCTCCAGAATTCGGAGCACATCAGCGGGCTATCAGGACGGAGTTTCTTCAGCGGTGCAAACTGTTGGTCGATGTTGGCTCCTGTACCGAAGTTCATGGTCCATACCAGGTCGTGGAGTCCGTTCTTGGTGAAGTTGGACGCCCAGTCGCATTGAAACAGTGCTACGCCGGGGTAATTGGCGCGTACGATGTCGCGGATTTGCGATACGTAACTTTTGTCTTCCCCGTAGGAGCCGTATTCGTTCTCTACTTGTACCATGATGATGGGACCTCCGTTCTGTATGGTCATGTCGGCTACCTGCTCGGCAACGGCTTTTTCAAAGATGCCTACACGTTCTATGAAGTAAGGGTCGGATTCGCGCAGGCGTATGTCCTTCTTCTTGAGCAACCACCAGGGCAGTCCGCCCATTTCCCATTCGGCACAGACATAGGGCCCTGGGCGCAGGATGACATACATATCGTTCTGCTGGCACAAGCGGCAGAATTCTGCCAAGTCATTCTGCCCGGTGAAGTCGAATACACCCGGCTGAGACTCATGAGAGTTCCAGAAGACGTAGAGGCAGACTGTGTTCATGCCCAGTGCTTTGCACATTTTGATGCGTTGGTCCCAATAGGCCTTGGGGATGCGTGGATAGTGCAGTTCTGCGGCTTTGAGACAAACGGCTTGCCGTTCAATAGGAATGTTCCTTTGCCGGCAGAGAAGTCGCCTTGTCCTTCCCATTGGGTACGCGGGTCCCAGCTGTCGCGCCAGGGTATCGTGATTGTTCCGTCCTTGCCGAATTCAAGCGGGAGCCATACGTAGCGCGAGTCCTCAAGGTCTTTCTTTTTCCAGCGGTCGAACATGGCAATGTAGGCATTTCCTTTTCCGTATATTTGCTGCACGTAAGTGCTTTGTGCATAGAAGGTCTTGTCTGCATCAGGACCGGTACATGGATTGCCGATGGTAGTCCATTGCCCCATGATGGAGTCGGCTACAGCCAGCTCGGCAACATTGGGATCCCAGCCGGTACAACCGGAAGAGAGCATATAGTATTTGCCGTTATACTTGAATACGGCGGGTGCTTCGCGGCTTTGCTTCACGAAATTGCGTGTATAGCGACCAGTGGGCTTCAGGTAGTCATCCGTTAGCTCGCTTATATATAAGGTAGCGTTGTTTTCCGAAGAGTAGAACTGATATGCCTTGCCGTTATCATCAATGAACACTGTTTGGTCGCGGCTCATCGCACCGTTGGGACGGAAGCTGCCTACATAGGTGAATGTTCCGGTAGGAGAATCGCTGACCGCTACGCCGGCACATGCCTTACTGTAGTCAGCACTTTCCACATGCGCCCACATGACGAATTTCTTTGTCTTCTCGTTGTAAATCACTTTGGGACGTTCCAGCACCTTGCTGGGGTGCAGGTCGTGTTTCTCGTCGTCTTTCACGGCAGGAAGTACAATACCCTCGAACTTCCAGTTCAGCAGGTCTTTCGAAGAGTAGCAGCTGACACCGGTTACGTCGGTGCGGTAGCATTCCCACGTAGCCCATTCGGGCAGGATGGTTTCTCCTTTTTTGTATTCGCCATACCAATAGTAGGTTCCTTCGTGGTAAAGAAGGCCGCCGCCATGGGCGTTGATGGGATTGCCGTCGGTGTCTTTCCATACTTCCCCTGGTATGATTGCGGCATTTTTCGTTTGTGCTTTTGTTTTTGCAGATGGCAGGCAGCAAAGGCAGGCCAGCAATGCAAAACTCCAAATAATTTTCCTTTTCATTTAAGAATTCGGTATTAGATAATTAATAAATCGTTTATGTTTTGGGCAAAGATATGCGAAAGTTGAGAAATGGAGGGTATGTAAATGTGTCAAAAAGGAGAGATTATAGCTCTAATCTCTCCTTTTTGTGATGTTTTTCGGTCTTTTCTATTTGGTTTGTACTTGTTTCATCACCCGGAGGAAATTTCCACCCCATATCTTGGCGATGTCTGTTTCTGTAAATCCATGTTCCAGCAGACGGACGGTGATATTGATGAAATCATTGTCCCCATTGCATCCTTTGACCCCGCCTCCACCGTCGAAGTCCGAGCCAATGCCCACGTGGTCTATGCCTGCCACTTCAACCATGTGCAGCAGGTGTTTCATGAAGTCCGTAAGGTTGGTTTTCTTGGCATCCGGGTTCAGAAACTCGTCTACCAGGCAGGCTTGAGCCACACCGCCATGTGCGGCAAGGGCGCGTAGCTGTTCGTCGGTCAGATTGCGGTCGTGTCTGTAGATGGCGCTTGCAGAGGAGTGGGAGACTATGACCGGTGCTTTTGAATATTTCAGTACATCCCAGAAGGTGCTTTCGGCTGCATGGGAAAGGTCTATCATTATTCCCAGCCGGTTCATTTCTTTCACCACTTTTCTACCGTAAGGACTTAAGCCGTTCCAACGGGCAGTCGTGTCCGAAGAACTGTCGCAGATGTCATTGTTGCGGGTGTGGCAAAGGGTGATGTAGGTAACGCC
>ERZ1027150.918-NODE-918-length-22981-cov-13.317805_pt1 | contig 22981 bp, 10 predicted proteins | sample MGYA00519276_ERZ1027150 | MGnify/ENA primary metagenome ERZ1027150 (study PRJEB26926, sample SAMN06164860) | human gut metagenome | biome: ENVO:00009003; feature: ENVO:2100002; material: ENVO:00002003 | host: Homo sapiens | place: USA | collected 2012 ... | reverse complement strand
CTCGACTAGTCGTCGGCAGCGTCAGATGTGTATAAGAGACAGGAGTGGTGGTGATGCCGTGAGAGTTCAGGAAGGCAGCTGTACCAGCTGTAGCATAGATGTTGTATCCTTTCTGGTGAAGCATCTGGCTGGCATCCAGCAAATCGACTTTTGACTTGGTAGCACCGGAAGAGAACAGAACGGACTGTTTCGGAATCTTGTAGCCGGTTGCAATCAAGGCATTCAGCAAGGCTTCATCGAAGTCGTCTCCCAAGCAACCTACTTCACCGGTAGATGACATGTCTACTCCCAGTACCGGGTCGGCATTCTGCAGACGGGCGAATGAGAACTGAGAAGCTTTTACCCCAATCCAGTCAATGTCAAACGCCAGCTTGTCAGGACGTACGTAAGGAGCATCCAGCATGATACGGGTAGCCGTTTCGATAAAGTTGCGTTTCAATACTTTTGATACGAACGGGAAGCTACGTGAAGCACGCAGGTTACATTCGATTACTTTCACGTCGTTGTTCTTGGCCAGGAACTGGATGTTGAACGGACCGGAGATATTGAGTTCTTTGGCAATCTTGCGGCTGATTTTCTTAATCTGGCGGGCAGTAGCAAAATAGATGTGCTGTGCCGGGAAGACAAGTGTCGCATCACCAGAGTGTACACCGGCAAATTCGATGTGTTCTGAAATGGCATATTCTACGATTTCACCGTTCTGTGCCACAGCATCGAATTCTATTTCCTTGGTTTCCTGCATGAATTGCGATACAACTACCGGATATTCTTTTGATACCTCGCTGGCCATTTGCAGGAAGCGTTCCAGTTCTTCCTGGTCGTAGCATACGTTCATGGCCGCACCACTCAGTACGTATGACGGACGAACCAGTACCGGATAACCCACTTTTTTGACAAAGTCCTTCACATCGTCCAGGCTGGTCAGTTCCTGCCAAGCCGGCTGGTCGATGCCCAACTGGTCAAGCATGGCCGAGAACTTGTTGCGGTTTTCAGCACGGTCGATAGAAATCGGGGAAGTACCGAGTACCGGTACAGCCTGACGGTAAAGTTTCATGGCCAGGTTGTTCGGAATCTGACCACCTACAGAAACGATGACGCCGCGCGGCTGTTCCAAATCAATCACGTCGAGTACGCGTTCGAATGACAATTCGTCGAAGTACAAGCGGTCGCACACATCGTAGTCGGTAGAAACCGTTTCCGGGTTGTAGTTAATCATGATGGACTTGTAGCCTAACTTGCGGGCTGTCTGGATGGCATTTACCGAACACCAGTCAAATTCTACAGATGAACCGATGCGGTAAGCTCCTGAACCCAGCACGATGACTGACTTTTCATTCTTATAATAGTTGACGTCGTATCCTTCTACGGCATACGTCATGTACAAGTAGTTGGTCAGTTCCGGATGTTCGGAAGCTACGGTATTGATGCGTTTCACAGCAGGGAGGATACCTAATTTCTTACGGTAAGAACGAACGGCCAGATTTTCCTTTTCCATGTTACCCTGCTGAGGCTTCAGTACGAAGCGGGCAATCTGGAAGTCTGAGAATCCCATCACTTTGGCTTCACGAAGTACTTCTGCCGGAAGTTCTTCAAGCGAGTTGTAGGTTGACAGTTTATGCTTGTAGTCTACAATATTTTTCAGTTTGCCGATAAACCACGGGTCAATCTTGGTCAGTTCATAGATACGTTCGATAGAGTAACCTTCTTCCAATGCCTGTGCAATGGCAAAGATACGCAAGTCAGTCGGATTGGCCAGTTCATCATCCAGGTTGGTGAAGCGGGTGTGGTCATTGCCCACAAATCCGTGCATGCCCTGTCCAATCATACGAAGACCTTTCTGGATGATTTCTTCAAACGTGCGTCCGATAGACATGATTTCACCCACAGACTTCATGCTTGAACCGATGCGGTGAGAAACTCCGGCAAACTTGTTGAGGTCCCAACGCGGAATCTTGCAAATCAGGTAATCCAGTTGCGGAGCTACGTAAGCAGAGTTCGGTGTACCCATTTCTCCGATTTCATCCAAGGTATAGCCCAAGGCAATCTTGGCAGCTACGAAAGCCAGCGGATAACCTGTCGCTTTGGAAGCCAGTGCAGAAGAACGGCTCAGGCGAGCATTTACCTCGATGATACGGTAGTCGTTGGTTTCCGCATTGAACGCATACTGAATGTTACATTCACCCACAATGTTCAAATGACGGATACATTGTTTGGACAAATCCTGCAACATGGTTACCTGTTCTTCGCTTAATGAGCAGGTTGGAGCCACTACAATAGATTCACCGGTATGAATGCCTAATGGGTCGAAGTTTTCCATGCTGGCCACGGTGAAACAGTGGTCGTTGGCATCGCGAATCACTTCGAATTCAATTTCTTTCCAGCCCTTCAGTGATTCTTCCACCAGAATCTGTGGAGAGAAGGTAAAGGCACTTTCAGCTAGTTCGATAAATTTTTCTTCATTGGGGCAGATACCGCTTCCCAAACCTCCCAGTGCGTAAGCCGAACGAATCATGACCGGGTAGCCGATGGTACGGGCTGCTTCCAATGCGTCTTTCATGTTTTCTACCGCACGGCTGACTGGGGTTTTCAGTGAGACTTCGTTCAACTTCTTCACAAAAAGATCACGGTCTTCCGTATACATAATGGCATCTACAGAAGTTCCAAGTACTTCTACACCGTATTCTTTCAGGATACCTTTCTGATAGAGTTCCGTACCGCAGTTTAAGGCGGTTTGTCCTCCGAAGGCCAGCAGAATGCCGTCCGGCTGTTCTTTCTTAATAATCTCAGTTACGAAATAAGGCGTAACGGGCAGGAAATATACTTGGTCGGCAATTCCTTCCGAAGTCTGGATAGTAGCAATATTAGGGTTGATAAGTACCGAGCGGATGCCTTCTTCGCGTAAGGCTTTCAGTGCTTGTGAACCTGAGTAGTCGAATTCTCCGGCTTGCCCGATTTTCAGTGCGCCTGATCCGAGAACCAGGACTTTTTTGAGTTCTTTCTTCATGGTTATAGATAATTTGTTGTGGTTTCTTCAAAAGGTTGTTTTGTCTACAGAGACCTCTTGCAAAGAAACGATTTATTTTGAAGAAAACAAAGGATTTATATATCTTTAGAGAAGATAGGATGCGGTTCGGAAGAGACTATCTGAAAAACTATGTTTTTCGCTTGTCTCTCCACTCACCTTTACGTATCTTTGCTGCAATTTAAAAATGAACAATAACTTGTATTATGAAAAAGGAAAAGATTATCTTGACCGGTGACCGTCCGACCGGAAAATTACATATCGGCCACTATGTAGGTTCGTTGCGCCGACGTGTGGAATTGCAGAATTCGGGTTTGTATGATAAGATTTTTGTGTTTGAAGCAGACGGACAGGCTTTGACTGACAACATTGAAAACCCGGAAAAAGTACGTCAGAACGTGATTGAAGTGGCTTTGGACTACTTGGCTGCCGGACTCGATCCTGCAAAGTCAACTATCTTTATCCAGTCGCAGATTCCGGAACTCTATGAGTTGAGTTTCTATTTCATGGATTTGGTAACCGTATCGCGTTTGCAGCGTAATCCTACGGTGAAGACTGAAATCCAAATGCGTAACTTCGAAACAAGTATTCCGGTAGGTTTCTTCACCTATCCTATCAGCCAGGCTGCCGATATTGCGGCATTCAAGGCCACTACCGTTCCGGTGGGAGAAGACCAGGAACCGATGATTGAACAGACGCGTGAAATTGTACGTCGTTTCAACCATATCTATGGAGAAACACTGGTAGAACCGGAAATCCTTCTTCCGGACAATGCGGCATGTTTGCGTTTGCCGGGTACGGACGGAAAGGCTAAGATGAGTAAGTCGCTGGGCAACTGTATCTATTTGTCTGATTCGGCAGATGAGGTATTGAAGAAAGTGAAGAGCATGTACACTGACCCGACACATATTAAGGTAAGCGATCCGGGTAAACTGGAAGGTAACTGTGTGTTCACTTACCTGGATGCTTTCTGCCAGACAGAACATTTCGGACGCTATTTGCCGGAATATGCTAACCTGGATGAACTGAAAGCACATTACACTCGCGGTGGATTGGGTGATATGAAGGTGAAGAAGTTCCTGGGTGCTGTCATGGAAGAAGTGCTGGAACCAATCCGTACACGTCGTAAGGAGTTTGAAAAAGATATTCCTGCCGTATATGATATGTTGAAAAAAGGTTGTGAAGTGGCTCGTGAAGCTGCCGCTCAGACCATGGATGAAGTGCGCCGTGCCATGAAAATCAACTATTTTGAGGATGCGGCATTGATTGAAGAGCAGGCAAAGCGCTTCTCAGAACAATAAGAATATGGATATTGAAGAACTATACAGCCGGTTTACGGAGTGTAACGGACTGACGACTGATAGTCGTCATTGTTCGGAGGGTTCTATGTTTCTGGCCCTGAAAGGAGAAACATTTAATGGCAATGCGTTTGCGGCACAGTCGCTGGCACAGGGATGCCGTTATGCCGTGGTGGATGAACCACAATATGCATCACCGGAGAATCCGCGTATCTTGCTGGTGGAAAATTGCCTTCAGACGTTGCAGCAGCTGGCCAATTACCATCGTCGTAAGTTGGGGACTCGCATGGTGGGAATAACCGGTACCAACGGGAAAACCACCACGAAGGAATTGATTGCGGCCGTATTGAAAGAGAAATTCAATGTGCTCTATACACAGGGAAATTTCAATAACCATATTGGCGTGCCCTTGACATTGCTGCGCCTGAAACCGGAACATGAGGTGGCTGTCATTGAAATGGGAGCCAATCATCCGGGTGAAATCAAGACGCTGGTTCATATTGCTGAGCCTGATTGCGGTATCATTACCAATGTAGGAAAGGCGCATCTGGAAGGATTCGGCTCTTTTGAAGGAGTCATCCGTACCAAGGGAGAGCTGTATGACTATCTTCGGGAAAAAGGAAATGCCACCGTATTCATTCAGAATGAGAATCCTCATTTGAATAAAATCGCAGAAGGGCTGAATTGTGTCCGTTACGGGCAGACTCCGGGGCTGGATGTGAGTGGGACAGTGCTTTCTTGTTCTCCGTTTCTGCATTTTGAGTGGGCGGCCGGAGGTGCATTACATGAGGTGAGGACCCATTTGATAGGCGCTTATAATTTAGATAATGCATTGGCTGCTGTGGCTATTGGTCGTTATTTCGGCGTGGAGGATACACAAATCTGTCATGCACTTTCCTCTTATGTGCCTCAGAACAATCGTTCACAGCTGGTTCAGACAGAGTCCAATACACTGATTGTAGATGCGTATAATGCCAATCCTACCAGTATGATGGCTGCATTGGTAAATTTCCGTCAGATGGAAATCAATCACAAGGTAGCTATCTTGGGCGACATGAAAGAACTGGGTGAAGGAAGCCGGGAAGAGCATCAGAAAGTGGTAGACTTCTTGAACGAATGTCAGTTTGAACGCGTGATTCTGGTTGGACCGGAGTTTGCCGGACTCTCTGCTTCGTTTGAACATTATGAGAATGTGAAGGAGGTAGAAGCTATGCTGGCTGCTCATCCGGTTCAGCATTGTTGCGTGCTGATAAAAGGCTCAAACAGTATGAAGTTGAGTGAACTTCCAACTTGTTTGTAAGATATTATTTTTTTCGAAACAGTCCGTATTGAGGGAGAGTCTTTGAATACGGACTGTTTTTTGTGTACGTGTCCTAGACATTTGTATCAGAACTGGTGACGATTCTGTCAAAATAAGGTGTAATTTGTCCATTCAGTTTCCCTTGCCCGTTTTTTATCCCTCCTTGACGAAATTTTCGTACTTCCTTTTATATGAAAATCCTATTTTTGCCAAAGAAACTTAATGGATAAACTATGAAGCGCATTTATTTATTTCTCATAGGACTTCTTGTTTGGGGTGAAATTTCAGCACAACAACTCGTAAAGGTGGGTGAAGGATATAGTTCTACTTCCGTCAATACGACTGTATTCCGTAACAGTTCTCTGGTAACGGATGGGGATGTGCAATACATATCTTATTATGATGCCGATGGATATTTGACCGTAGGTAAACGTGCATTGGGGAGTGCCGAATGGACGTTGCATCGCAGTCAATATAAAGGAAATGTAGCCGATGCGCATAATGTCATCAGTATGATGGTGGATGGGGACGGTTATTTGCATCTTTCTTTCGACCATCACGGAAACAAATTAAACTATTGCAAGAGTACAGAACCCGGTGCTTTGACGCTGGGAGAAAAAGAAGCGATGACCGGTAAAGATGAAGATGATGTCACGTATCCGGAGTTTTATCGGATGCCAGATGGCGATTTGCTGTTTGTGTATCGTTCAGGAGCTTCTGGAAGAGGTAATCTGGTATTGAATCGCTATGACTTGAAAAGCCGGAAATGGACACGTGTGCAGGATGTGCTGATTGACGGAGAAAATCAACGAAATGCCTATTGGCAACTTTATATGGATAAAGCTGGAGTGATTCACTTGTCGTGGGTATGGCGTGAGACTTGGATGGTAGAAACAAACCATGACCTTTGTTATGCATATTCTCCAGATGAGGGAAAGACATGGTATAAATCGACAGGTGAAAAATATACCTTGCCTATTTGTAAGGATAATGCAGAATATGCTTGTCGTATTCCTCAAAACAGTGAACTGATAAATCAGACCAGTATGAGTACTGATGCTGAAGGACATCCTTATATTGTGACCTACTGGAGAGATGCAGATAGTGAGGTTCCTCAATATCGACTGGTGTGGAACGATGGGAAAGGATGGCAGAACCGTCAGATTATGAATCGTTCGCAAGGATTTTCTCTAAAAGGTGGAGGTACAAAGATGATTCCGATTTCACGACCACGTATTGCGGTAGATAAAGGTAAGGCTTATTTTGTGTTCCGTGATGCAGAACGTGGTAGTAGAGTATCTATGGCCTATACAGATGATGTGAAATCGGGTAAATGGCAGGTGAAAGACCTGACCGATTTCTCTGTAGATGCCTGGGAGCCCAGCTATGATACAGAATTGTGGAAAACACATCAGAAACTGCATGTATTTGTGCAGGAAACGCATCAGGGAGACGGGGAGAAAGTTAAGGCCTCAGAAGCAACCCCTGTGTACGTATTGGAAGTAAATTAATCTCAAAATAAAACTATGAAACAGGTATTTAAATTGTTGCTGGCCTGCGCTGTCGGAGTATTGCCGATGTCGGTTGGGGCCAGAGATTCCGAGGCTGTTGAGGTCCGGAAGATGATTGATAAGGTAAATCAGCATTGGCAGGCAGAAAATTCGCCGGAGGTTCGTTCGTTCTGGGATAATGCCGTATATCATACGGGAAATATGGAGGCCTATTTTCTGACTGGAAACGAGACTTATCGTACTTATTCTGAAACTTGGGCAAACTACAACCAGTGGAAAGGTGCAAAGAGCAATAACCGCGCGGAATGGAAATATTCTTACGGAGAGTCGGATGAATATGTGCTGTTTGGCGACTATCAGATTTGTTTCCAGACTTATGCCGATTTGTACAATTTGGCTCCGGATGATAAGAAAATCAAGCGTGCGCGTGAGGTCATGGAATATCAGATGAGTACTCCGCAGAATGACTATTGGTGGTGGAGTGATGCGTTGTATATGGCAATGCCGGTAATGACAAAACTTTATAAGGTGACTCATAACACGCTGTATCTGGATAAACTGTATGCATATTTGCAGTACTCGGACAGCATCATGTTCGATAAAGAAGAGAATCTTTATTATCGCGATGCAAAATATATTTATCCGAAGCACAAGACAGTAAACGGTAAGAAGGATTTCTGGGCCAGAGGCGATGCATGGGTGTTGGCCGGACTGGCTAAAGTACTGAAAGACTTGCCGGAAGAATATAAGCATCATCAGTTTTTTGTGGATAAATTTCAGAAGATGGCAAAAGCCGTAGCGGCTATCCAGCAGCCTGAAGGTTACTGGACACGCAGCATGATGGATCCGGAATTTGCACCGGGACCGGAGACCAGTGGAACGGCACTGTTTACATACGGATTTTTATGGGGTATAAACAATGGGTATTTAGAAAAAGATATATATATGCCGGTGGTGCAGAAGGCATGGAATTATTTGTCAAAGAAAGCGCTTCAGAAAGATGGAACGGTAGGTTATGTACAGCCTATCGGTGAAAAAGCAATCCCCGGACAAGTTATTAACGCAAAATCTACAGCTAATTTTGGAGTGGGAGCTTTCCTGTTGGCTGCTTGTGAGTATGTGCGTTATTTGGAAGCTCCTCAAACTGCAGATCGTGCCTACTGGTGCAAACTGGCTTATCAGATGGCTTATCCGGTATTGAGCAACATGTCAAAAGGCGAGTTGCAGAAAAACATGCTGGTAGAGGTAAGTCCCAATTGGGATGGTCGTGATAAGCGGGTAACTTATATGGAAACGTTCGGGCGTTTGATGGCGGGTATCGCTCCTTGGCTGACTTTGCCAGATGATGATACAGAAGAAGGAAAGATGCGTAAGGAACTTCGTGAAATGGCATTGAAGAGTTATGCAAATGCTGTGAACCCGCAAAGTCCTGATTATTTGTTGTGGCGTGGCCATGGACAAGCACTGGTTGATGCTGCTTATATTGCAGAAAGCTTCCTTCGTGCATACGAACAGCTTTGGCTGCCGCTGGACGAGACAACTAAGAAACGCTATGTAGAAGAATTTCAGCAGTTACGTCGTATAGATCCTCCTTATACCAACTGGCTGTTGTTCTCATCTACTATTGAAAGTTTCCTGGCAAAAGCTGGTGCAGAATACGATGAATATCGTATAAATTCAGCTATTCGCAAGGTAGAAGAATGGTACACTGGAGATGGCTGGTATGCCGATGGTCCTTCTTTTGCTTTTGATTATTACAGCAGTTACGTGTTCCATCCGATGTATCTTGAAACCCTTCAGGCCATGAAGGATGCCAAGGCATATACACGGATTGCTTACGGAAAATATTATGACCGCGCATTAAAACGTGCCCAGAAATTCAGTTTGATTCTGGAACGTTTTATTTCTCCGGAAGGAACATTCCCCGTATTCGGTCGTTCCATTCCTTATCGTATGGCCACTATGCAGCCTCTGGCTTTGATGGCATGGTATCAGGAACTGCCTGCAGGAGTAACTGGCGCTCAGGTTCGTTGTGCATTGACTGCGGTGATGAAACGTATGTTTGCCAGTGGACATAATTTTAATGAAGGTGGTTTCCTGACCATCGGATTTACCGGACGTCAGCCGAATGTAGCCGACTGGTATACCAACAACGGAAGTTTGTATATGACTTCTCTGGCATTCTTGCCGCTGGGACTTCCAGCTTCTCATCCTTTCTGGACCGATGCACCACAGGAATGGACCAGCGTACGTGCATGGGGTGAAAAACCTTTCCCGAAGGATCATCATTGGAAAGATGAAATCCGTACATGGGATTTGTTTTAAGGAATTATAGAGTTTGTAAATAAGGAATAATGAACTGCGACCAGCCTCTTTGAGTATTCTCATAAGAGTCTGGCCGCAAGTGCTATATGGTTTTGAATACTTCATTTTATCTGATTTTGTGTGTGGAATATGAAAAAAAAGGGGTTATTATTTTCTTTTTTATGGTTTGTTTGCTTATTACTTCATACCGTAGATGCACAGTCACTTGCTGAAAAATCGCTTCCACTGGATTCTATTCGTTTGAGTGATCCTTGTATTCTGGCAGATACACAGACACGAATGTATTATATGACAGGTACAGGTGGAAAATTATGGAAAAGCAAGGACTTGAAACTTTGGGATGGACCTTACGATGTAGCTCAAACAGACCCTCATTCATGGATGGGACCAAAGCCAATGATATGGGCTGCTGAACTTCACCATTATAAAGACAAATATTATTATTTTGCTACCTTCACGAATACCGCTGTAAAGATAGATACCGTAAAAGGAAATGTGATAGAGCGCAGGGCGTCTCATGTGTTGGTCAGTGACAAACCAGACGGACCTTATCGTCCGATGCAGGATGCTACTTATTTGCCGGCAGATAAGCCAACCCTGGATGGGACATTTTGGGTGGATACTGATGGAAAGCCTTATATGGTGTATTGTTATGAGTGGCTGCAAAATTGGGATGGTACCATTGAAAAGATTGAATTAAAACCAGACTTGAGTGGCTCTATAGGAGAAGGTAAACTATTGTTTCGGGCCAGTGAGTGCCCCTGGAGTCGTGAGTTGCAAGACGGAAAGGAAGTTCCCAATAAAGTGACGGATGGTCCCTATCTGTTTCGCACGGCTAAAGGACGTCTGGGAATGATATGGACAAGCTGGATTTATAATGTATATACTCAGGGAGTAGCCTATTCGGAAAGTGGTACTTTAGACGGACCTTGGATACAAGAACCGAAACCTATAACACCTCCCGACTTTGGTCACGGTATGTTGTTTCAAACTTTGGAAGGAAAATGGCTGATGTCTGTACATAGCCATAAAGATGTGAATGGAGTATATATTCGTATTCCCCATTTGTTTGAAGTGGACTTATCGGGTGATAAACTGGCGGTCGGGAAAGAGTATAAACCATAGCAGAATGAACTTATCGTTTAATTTAAATTTATATCAATCCATGAGAAATAGATTCATTAATCTTTTAGGAAGTATTTGTTTTTGTTGGGGAGTGGTGGCATGTACGGCCGAACCTCCTAAAGAAATTCGTAGTGGTGAAATCTGGCCTGACAAGCAGGGGGTACATGTAAATGCCCACGGAGGTGGTGTATTGTATCATGATGGTACTTATTACTGGTATGGTGAGAATAAATCCGACTCTACCAGCAGTGCCATGGTGGGAATTATGTGTTACTCTTCAAAGAACCTGACTGACTGGAACAACGAAGGAGCCGTTTTACCTGTAGTGTTGAACGATTCTACCAGTGACATTGTACAGGGATGTGTAATGGAACGCCCAAAGGTAATCTATAATGAAAAGACAAAGAAATTTGTCATGTGGTTCCATCTGGAATTGAAAGGAAAAGGCTATGCAGCAGCCCGTTCGGCGGTGGCCGTCTCAGATTCTCCTACCGGGCCATTCAAGTATATTCGTTCGGAACGTATTAATCCGGGAGTGCTTCCTTTTGATATGAATGAAACACAGCGTGCCATGCTGGATACATTGGATGCAGAGAAGTATAAGGAATGGTGGACACCGATGTGGTATGAAGCTATTCACAAAGGTTTGTTTGTGAAACGCGACCTGCAAGGAGGACAAATGGCACGAGATATGCAGCTTTTTGTTGATGAAGATGGAAAAGCCTATCATATTTACTCGTCAGAAGACAATCTGACACTACAGATTGCAGAATTGAGTGATGACTACCTGACTCATACCGGTAAGTATGTGCGTATGGCTCCAGCCGGACACAATGAAGCTCCGGCCATATTCAAGAAGAGTGACGGTACATACTGGATGATTACTTCTGGCTGTACAGGATGGGATCCGAATGAGGCACGCATGTTCTCTGCTCCTAGCATCTGGGGACCTTGGACACAACATCCAAATCCTTGTCGTGGAGAAAAATCAGAAATTACTTTTGGAGGACAGAGTACGTATGTACTTCCGGTACCGGGAAAGAAAGACGCCTTTATCTTCATGGCAGATATCTGGCGGCCTAAACATCCAAGTGATGCCCGTTATATTTGGCTACCTGTACAATTTGAAAATGGGATACCTTATATCGAGTGGATGGATAGCTGGACACTTGATTTCTTCAATAAGAAATAATAAGAGCAATAAATGCCTGTCTGGATTATTCAGACAGGCATTTATTGTTTTATATTACCAAAAGATAAATATTAGTTTTGCTTTCTCTTCAAATACTCTGTGGGTGCCATTCCGTACTCATCCTTAAAGCACTGGCGGAAATAAGCTACACTACTGAAGCCAGTCAGGTCTGAAATTTCAGCTAAGGAATACTTCCCTTCATTGATAAGTTCCATACCTTTTTTCATCTTGATTTTCCGGACATATTCATTGACCGACATTTCAGTCAATCCTTTAATCTTTCGGTAAAGAGTAGAATGGCTCATACACATTTTATCGGCAATAAACGCCACATCCATTTTATCCATACTTAGATTCTCTTCAATGATAGCAGTTACCTTATCCAGAAATTCTTGGTCTAGTTTGTTTAAGTTCTTTCGTTCATTCTCAATGTTCTTCTGTTCACTTTCCGTTTCGGGTATGGAAGTAATCACTCCGGCCGTCTTACGTCTGTTTTCCAGAATGTTGTTGATACGGCTGTTCAGCAAACGGGCACTAAATGGTTTGGTGATAAACGAATCGGCCCCAGCGGCATAACCCTCTTCCTTATCCTGGAGTGTATCTTTGGCTGTAAGCAAGATGACAGGGATGTGACTGGTACGCATATCCTCCTTGATATGACGGCATAGTTCTACTCCATCCATTACCGGCATCATAATATCACTGATAACGATGTTTGGAATTTGGTTTTGTGCAATGTCCCATCCTTCTTTCCCATCCGCAGCTGTCAAGACTTCATACATTTCTTCAAATGAGGTTCGTATATATTCACGGATGTCCCGATTGTCCTCCACAATCAGAATGATAGGTTTTCCATCCTCTGATTCCACTGAAGCCGTTTGCGTGCTATCGTCTTCCTTTTTTAGAACTTCCTTGATGACCTGTCGTTCTGCATTAGGGTAAGTGTTTTCGGTCAGTAGTTTCAATGTAAACTTACTTCCCTTTTCCACCTCACTTTCCACTTCAATGGTTGCCTGGTGCAAATCAGCCAGTGATTTTACCAGTGCCAGGCCAATACCTGACCCCGAAGCCTGATATTTTCCTTGTCCTTGATAATATCGTTCGAAGATATGGTTCAAAGACTCTTGGGAGATACCGTGTCCGGTGTCTTCCACACTGATAGTTGTATATTTAACCCCGTTCTCCTCATTGCTTGCCAAAGCAAGTGTTATATCACCTTTAGGAGTATATTTTAAGGCATTCGACATCAGATTATCGATAATAATGGTGATAATCTCGTGGTCATAATAAATCTTGGTCTCTTGCGCCTCTACATTGATGTGAATGTTTACTTCTGCATTCTGGTTTAGTTCTTTATATTTTATCCCTATTTCTTGCACCAGTAGCGCCAGATTATGATAACCTACTTTTAGCTTTCTGTTTTCTGTCTCCGTCTTTCTGAATTCCAGAATCTGATTAATAAGGTTGAGTAACCGGTTGGCACTGTCACGTATAATACTGATTTTATTAGCTTGTCGCGGAGACAAAGTTTTGTCAGCCAGCAAATCCTCTAGTGGCCCAAGAATCAGGGTTAGAGGAGTGCGTAACTCATGTGTGATATTAGTATAGAAACGCAGTCGTTCATTATTTAGCTTTTGATCATTCTCGTGCTGGTGATGTTCCAGATTCAGACGACTTTCCAGTGCCAGTTTACGCTTGTAGAAACGCAAGATTGCAAACAGTATAAGGGCAATGAGAATTGTATAAAGTAATTTAGCATACCAGGTGAGCCATATAGGAGGGGCAATTGTTATCTGGAGAGAAGTAAACTTCTCCCCCCATGGCTGGTTTCTCATTTTTGCTTTTACTTTAAAAGTATATTCTCCAGGCTGTAGATTCCGGAATGTAATCCGGTTTTCATCACCTGTTTCAAACCATGTCTTACCTAATCCTTCCATGGTGTAAGCATACTCCACCTGAGGTGTTTGTGAAAAGTCCATTACACTGAAAGAGACTGTAAAAGTACTATTCTGGTAAGATAAATCGACCTTGTCATTTACAATTGGGGTAAGAGTTCCTTTACTACTTGGATCTGAGTTACCATAACTTTTGACTCCTGTAATTTTTACAGGAGCTATCTGTATGTCTTCTGTGGTTTGCTCTGGGTTAAAGTAGCAAGCTCCATTCTGTGAGCCAAAAAACAAATACCCATTTTTATCCTTGCATACTGAGCCATCCATAAAGTCCCCTCTGGGTACTCCTTGGTGCCAGGTATAGTTTAGAAATCTTTTTTCGTCACTTTTCCATTGAGCAATTCCTCCGTTGGTGCTGAGCCAGATGTTTCCTTTTTCGTCTTCTATGATACTTCTGACATTTTCATCAATTAGCCCTTGATTGTGATTGTAGATTTCCAGTTTAGGGTTACTTGTATCACTGATATGCGCGATACCAGCTCGTGTGGCAGCCCATAAACTTCCTTTTGAATCAATATATAGTGAGTTGACCGCATTCGATCCCATCCCATTGGATGTGTCGAAACGCATGATTCGTTTTCCTTCTGGGGAAAATACAATAAGTCCTTTACCAAATGTGCCCAGCCATAATTTCCCTTGACGGTCTCGCTGGATACCGTGTATCATAATATCTGTAAGCTGTCCATTTATTCCTTTTTCTTCAACGATTTTTCCATTTTCATGTGAATACAGTCCGTTTTGTGTACCAATCCATATTTTATTGTTTTCTTCATAAAAGCAGCAAATGTCAGCCTTCTTATCTTCTAGTTCAATTCGGGTAATTTTCTCAGTGCTAGGGTCACAAGTCAATATTCCATCTTTATATAATCCTAGCCAAAGAATTCCGTTTTTATCTTTAAAGATAGTAGAAACATGGGTATGAGGATTGGCTTTATTGGCAAGTGACAATATTTTCTGATACTTCATATCCGCGCTGAATATGGCGATTTCGTTTTCTCCTCCTAGCCAGATGCGTGATTTATTGTCAAGAGCTATACCCCACACCTGTTTGTCTGTTAGTGTTCCGTCCTTTAATGTATTATATGCTAATGTTTGGAAAACAGGTTGGTTATAACTGAGAAAATCTACGCCTCCTCGGTAATTTCCTAACCAGATGTTTCCGAATGAATCTTGCAAGAAACATTTGGCATTAGGAGATGAGATGCCATGCAGGTCGTTGGTGACCCGTATATTCTGAAAATGCATGTTTTCGGGACTTGTGAATACGTTGTCATTGAGGTCGAGTATGCTTACTCCTCCCATGTGGGCGCATACCCACAATTTCCCGTCTCTGCTTTCGCCTATATCATTGATTTGATTAGATAAGAGTGAGTTGGGATTTTCTTGTTGGTTCTGAAAGGTGATAAATTGTTCTTTATGAGGGTTGAATAGTGCCAGTCCTTTGTCTGTGCCAATCCAAATAGCGTTGGTTTTACTGATGAATATGCAGCGCACGGTATTGTTGGGTAAGCTATATGGGTCTTCCGGATTGTGTTGGTAGACTTTTGCGGTTTGTTTCTGAATATCTATAACAGCCAGACCTCCTTTATGAAGACCTACGTAAAGATGACCTTTCCCATCGTCGGTTGCACACCAGAAATTTCCTGACAAACCTTTAATATCTTTTGCCCAATAATGAGTTACTTCTTTAGTTTTATTGTCATAATAGTCTATGCCTAGGTGATAATGGGTAATCCAAATACCTCCATCGGCTGCAGAACTTAGGTCTGTGACGTCTCTGGTAATCATATCAGGAACGCCATTGGTAGTGAAAGTTTGCTTTTCACAATCAAAAATGCTAATGCCATCGCGTTGAGTTCCTACCCATACGGTATTGTCAGCTTCATTGTAGTATAATACATTTTGTGCATTGCTTCCAATAGCTGAATTTCCTATATTATATATAGTAAAATCCTTTCCATCGAATTTGCAGAGTCCGGATTCTGAGGCCATCCATATATACCCTTGTTTGTCTTGAATAATATCGACAATATAATTACTGACCATGCCGTCGGACATTGTTAATCGCTTGAAGGTATATTGAGGTTGTGAAAGGATAGAGTGGCACCATCCGAGTAAGAAAAGAAATAGAACAATGCAGTTTCTCATGGCTTGTGATTTTTAGGCAAAAATACAATAAACTCTTTAGATTGAGAATTTGAGAGAATAGAAAAATATGTACCTAGAAATAAAAACAGACGAATTTTTTATGCTATGACGAATTTTTATTATTTGTTGAGTGAGCATTTATATTCAGTTACGGTATGTGAATATCTGTATAATATGGCGTATATTTAAAGGTGATTTATTTTTGGCTTTTTAATTAGATAGATTGACGAAAAAAGCGATTCATTTGCTCATTTTTTCATTTATGACTTGCTTAATATATTATAATTTTGCGGCAGAAAATCTAATTAATTTGAAAAGCAATGAAAGTAGATTCAGTAAAAAACAATCGAAAAGCATTATTCGCTTTGCTGTTGTGTTCAGGATTTATTGCTTCACATCCGTTAACGGTGTTTGCAAGCAGTAATGAGGTTCAAGCTACTCAGCAACAAAATTTGACAGTGTCTGGTGTCGTAAAAGACAATGCGGGGGAACCAGTAATTGGAGCTAGTATTGCCGTTAAAGGAGGTACTACAGGTACTATATCCGATATCGACGGTAAGTTTTCTTTAAATGTTGCAAAGGGGGCTATTCTTGAAGTATCTTTCATCGGCTACAAGACCCAGGAGTTTAAGATTGATTCTTCCAAATCATTGAACATTGTTTTGAAAGATGATACTGAGATGTTGGATGAGGTTGTTGTTGTCGGTTATGGTACAATGCGTAAGAAAGACTTGACAGGTTCTGTTGTGCAAATTAATCCAACTAAGATTGCTGACCAAAATCCGACTTCTGTACAAGATGTACTACGAGGAACTCCAGGTTTGCAGATTGGTTATGATGCTTCTGCGAAAGGTACAGATGCTTCTATCCAATTGCGTGGTCAGAACTCTTTAGGTACCAATGCCAGTCCGATGATTGTGTTAGATGGTATGCCTTTCTATGGTGAACTTTCTGAAATTAATCCGGACGATATTGCACAGATTGATGTGTTGAAAGATGCTTCTTCTGCTGCTATTTATGGTGCCAAAGCTGCTGCGGGTGTTATTATCATTACTACAAAGAAAGGTAAGGAAGGAAAACCTGTTATTAATGTAAGTGCAAACCTTTCGGTCGTTAATAAATCTGATTACCGCGACTATTATGATGCTGCTGGATATCTTAAATTCCATCAGGATTGGCGTAAAATGTATTATACCTATGGCCAGGGAGAAGATGGCTTGTATGGCTATTATCAAGCGAAAGATGGTAATGGTAACGTCCTGTATCCTGAAGGTTACTTCGATGACCCCCGTACTATGTCGGAAAGTGAGCAGCAGAAGTGGATGACTAATGTAGGTGCTAGTGGTATTGGTCCGTCAGAAGGTGAGACAGCACTGAATTTGTTTGCTCGCCGTTTACAATTCTACAATTCTCCGTTGATGATGGATAATTTCTTGAATGGACGTATGGTCGATTGGAATGATGCCACATTCCGTACCGGATTCAATCAAGATTATAATGCTAGTATTTCTGGTGCTACTGAACGTGTGAACTACTACTTCTCACTGGGGTATGTGAACAATGAAGGTGCCGTACAGGGGAATGAATACAATGCATTCCGTTCAAACATGAAAATCAATGCGAAAATCACAGATTGGTTGGAAGTAGGTGCCAATGTGAACTTCCAGGATCGTTCAGATGGCGATATTCAGGTTTCGTTGGGAAGCAATTATTGGGATGCCAATATGTTGCGTAACTCTCCATACGCTTCTATGTATGATGAGGATGGAAATTATGAACAATATCCTATGTCTGGTCTGCCTTCTAATGGTGGTTATAACTACTACTTTGACCGTCAATACTATGATTTGGAAAAAGGTTACACTGTATTGAATACAATTTTCAATGCCAAAATCACTTTGCCGGCAGGTTTCACTTATTCATTTAATATTGCTCCTCGATACCAGTGGTATTATGACCGTTATTGGATGTCTGCCGATCTGCCTGATGCATCTGCATCTAGCCGAGGGGTAAATCGCGGATGGAGTAAGAATTTTGACTGGAACTTGAATAACACTATTACATGGGATAGAACCTTTGGCGATCACCATTTTACTGCTACATTAGTACAGGAAGCAGAAGAGCACCGTTATTGGAGCGATAATATCAATGCACGTAATATCACTCCGAGTGACGCCTTGGGCTTCCACTATACATCGGGTGCCAACAAGAGTCAGAGTAGTTTCAGTACCAACGATACACACTATACGGCAGCTTCTTATCTTGGTCGTTTGTTCTATGGATTGAAAGACCGTTATATGATAACTGGAACTTTCCGTCGTGATGGTTATTCTGGTTTTGGTGCTAATAATCCATGGGGTAACTTCGGTTCTGTGGGTGTTAGCTGGGTATTCTCTGAAGAAAAATTCATGTCTGCCACTCGCGACTGGTTCGATATGGGTAAGTTACGTTTGTCATGGGGTACCAACGGTAACCGTGAATTCGGTGATGTATATTCTACATTGGCTAACTTGGCTTTGGCAGGAGGAAACATGGTGTACTACCAGAATGGTAATTCCAATGTGGTTAATCCGCTTTATATGAGCCGCCTGGCTGCTCCTAACTTGGAATGGGAAAAGACAAAAGCATGGAACGTTGGTTTGGACCTTTCTTTCTTTAACGGAAGATTGACAGCCAACATGGATTATTATTTCAAGAAGACCACTGATATGATTATGAGTCAGCGTCTGCCGAATTTCTCTGGATTTGGATCTATTATGGCTAACTTGGGTGAAGTACAGAACCAAGGTTTTGAAATTGCACTTAATTCTACCAATATTCAGAACAAGGACTTTACTTGGAATACTTCTGTAGGTTTCTCTATTAATAAGAACAAAATCAACCACATCTACTACGACTACGATGAAAACGGAGTAGAAAAGGATGATACATCTAACGGATGGTTTATTGGACAGCCTATCGGTACCATCTGGTATTATGAAACAGATGGTGTATGGCAGAACACACCGGAAGACATTAAGGCTGCCGCACTGGTAGGACAGAAACCGGGTGACCCGAAAGTTGTAAATAATTATACGGAGGATGATCAGATTTTGGAAGATGGAACTCGTATCCCGGTATATAACGATAACGATAAAGTATACCAAGGTACTACAGCTCCTCCTATCTATTGGAACATGCGCAACGACTTCACTCTGTGGAAAGATTTGACACTCTCTATTTCATTGTACTCATACATGGGACACAAGAGTCGCGCAGGTTACTGGTTGAACCAGGAAAACGGAGGTTCACAGGTAACAAACGGATTTAACGTAGCAGCTAGAGAATATTGGACTCCGGATAATCCGACAAATGATTATTGCCGTTTGGAAGCAGTAGGTCCTAATACTGGTTTGTCTGGAGGCGTTGATAAAGTCTATAACCGTAGCTTTGTTCGTTTGGATGACATCACTATCGGTTATACGTTGCCGAGAAAATGGACACACAAGTTTATGGTAGACCGCATTCGTCTGACTGCCACTTGCAAGAATGTTTGTACGATTGACGGTTGGGAATACGGTGATCCGGAAACAGGTGGATTGGCTACACGTTCCTTTAACTTTGGTATTAACGTAACACTCTAATTACTGAAAAAACATTATGAAAACAATAAATACAATATTTACAAAAGGATGTATGGTGCTGGCTTCAGCTGCGCTGCTTACTACTGGATGTACGGATGACTTCCTGAAGCAAGACCCCTTGTCATTCTATAATCCTGAAAATACCTATACGACCGAATCAGGATTGAAGGCTGCCATGGCAATGTGTGATTATGGTTTGAAGGAAATGTTGATGGATGGTAACTCGAATGTTCTTCCTATGGCTTCTCTTTATTTTATGACTGATATTGGTTTGTATGCTAAAACAGATGCAAATCCTGTACAGGCAGACTTCGCTAATATCATTACTCCTACTTCCGGTATGGCAGGTGGGGGTGACTTAAACGCTATGCAACGTTTTTGGGATCGTACCTGGAACAGTGTTACTTTTGCTAATACAATTATTTCGAATGTAGATAAGGTAGAAGGCTTGGATCCTACTTTACGCGACGAGTATCTGGGTCGTGCTTATTTCCATCGTGCTTATGCTTACTATCATGGTGTATTGTTGTTTGGTGATATTCCTTTGATTACAAAATTGATTGAAGTTCCTAAGCAAAACTATAAATCAACCAGTAAGGAAGCCATCTTTAAAATGTTGGTACATGATTTGGAATTTGCAGTAGAACATGTACCGCCTCAGAAAGAGATTGGTTACATTGGAACGGTGAATCAAGAAGCTTGTATGCAGCTCCTTATTAAATGCTATCTGGTGGTAGGAGAATATGCAAAGGCTGAAGCGATGGCTACAGACTTGATTAATAACCATGGACTGGCACTTATGAAAGCGCCGTTTGGTACCAATGTACCTTCAGGTAATCCAGAAACATGGCCTGTAGAACGTAACGTAATTTGGGACTTGCATCGTGGTGTCAATATTACCGATGCTTCAAATACGGAAATGATTATGCCGATTCTGAACTATTATACAGAAGGTTTTATTTCTTATCCGCAAATGCGTGCTATGTGTGTGCACTGGAGTAATGGTGACATTGTTGATCCTCATAATATAGGCTCTCCAACTTATAACTATGCACGTACTGATGATAAATATAATGCAGAGTTGGATTGGTTGCGTGCTTTAGGTCGTGGAATCGGTTGTTTCCGTACATCTTATCACTACAACCAGACTATCTGGAACTACGACGGTGAAACAGACTGGCAGGATTTGCGCCACAACCGTGAAAAGGGTAACTGGGTAGAGATGACCGACTTGAAATACAACAATCCTTCTTCTGAGTTTTATGGACAGAATATGATGCTTTATGCGCCGGAAGACTGGGGATGGGATGAAGAGAAAAATGAACCTTTAATTAAGAAAGGACAATTGCTTTGTAAAGATACTATTCGTAGCTGGTTCCCGACTCCGTTGTATAAGGTTTATATCCTCGACCAGAGTGCAGAGGAGAATATGAATGCCAATCAGTTTAACGGTGCGACAAAAGGTAATAATGTATCTAACGGTAACTTGTATCTGTTCCGTTTGGCAGAAACTTATCTGTTGCGTGCAGAAGCTAAGTTCTATCAGGGTAATGCAACAGGAGCAGCTGAAGATGTTAATGAAATTCGTCGCCGTGCCAATGCTAAGAAGATGTTTACAACGGTAACAATTGGAGACATTTGTGATGAACGTGCACGCGAACTTTACCTGGAAGAATGGCGTCAGCCTGAGTTAACCCGTATCTCTTGGTGCTTAGCAAAGAGCGGTCAACCGGATGAATGGGGTGATACTTATGATTTGGCTACTTGGGACAAACAAAGTGGTACAGACCTGAACGGTGGTAGCTATTGGTACAAGCGTACAACTCGTTACAGTATTTTCAACCATGGTCCTATTACATCTAAGGTTGAAATTAATTATCAGGTTGACAAACGTAACTTGTTCTGGCCTATTCCTAATTCTGCTATTACCGCGAATACTGGTGCTCAGCTTCGTCAGAATTACGGCTATGATGGATATGATGATAGCGTATTTATGTTCGATAATTGGGAGGATGCTGTTGCTGATGAGGAAACAGCTAACTAAAGAAGGATAAGTAATTTCTAATAAAAAAACGTCTTGATGTTTTGCATCAAGACGTTTTTTTATTAGAAAATTGTCTGTAGTTCAATGTCTTCTGAAAGTCAAGGTTCTTTATTGCGAAAACCTGACTCTCTTTTTTATATCTCCCTTTTCTAAACCGTAGGTTTCGCGTTGTGAAAACCTATGTTTCCCTGCTAGAAAACGTAGGTTTCTCGATGGGAAAACGTATAAAACTCTTTGGTGCAATGCACTATTCACAAAAGGTTTTTATAAAGGAAAAAAGAAAGAGGACATAAGAATGATATAAGTCGGGATAAGAGAAATAAAAAGGCATTGCCTGTGAGTTCCAAACCTCAAGCAATGCCTTTCTTTATATCAATACCGATAAACTATTTATCCGATATTCTTCACTTTAATCAGGTATTCAGCAATCTGAACGGCATTCAGAGCGGCACCTTTCTTAATCTGGTCGCCTACAATCCAGAAAGTTAGACCGTTTTCGTTAGCCAGGTCTTTACGGATACGACCTACATATACAGGGTCTTTTCCAGCCAGGAACAACGGCATCGGATATTCTTTCTTTTCAGGGTTGTCCATCAGTACCAGACCTTCGCCGTTGGCAAATGCTTCGCGGGCTTCTTCTACAGATACCGGACGTTCTGTTTCAATCCAGATGCTTTCTGAGTGTGAACGAAGTGCAGGAACACGTACGCAAGTTGCACTAACCTGTACATCTGAGTGCATGATTTTACGTGTTTCATTGTACATCTTCATTTCTTCTTTGGTATAACCGTTGTCTGTGAACACGTCAATCTGAGGAATCAGGTTGAATGCCAGCTGATAAGCGAATTTCTCTACAGTGACAGGATCTCCGGCCAATACCTGACGGTACTGTTCGTAAAGCTCGTCCATGGCAGCCGCACCGGCACCACTGGCAGCCTGGTAAGTAGATACGTGTACACGTTTGATATGAGTCAGGTTTTCGATAGCTTTCAGGGCTACAACCATTTGGATAGTTGTACAGTTAGGGTTGGCAATGATGCCACGTGGACGGTTCAGCGCGTCTTCTGCGTTGACTTCAGGCACTACCAGAGGAATATCGTTTTCCATACGGAAAGCGCTGGAGTTGTCAATCATCACTGCACCGTATTTAGTGATGGTTTCTGCAAACTCCTTGGAAGTTCCCGCACCGGCTGACGTAAAGGCGATGTCTACTCCTTTGAAATCATCGTTGTGCTGCAGAAGTTTTACTTCGATTTCTTTACCGCGAAAAGTGTATTTTCGTCCGGCACTTCTTGAAGATCCGAACAACAGCAGTTCATCTACCGGGAAGTTTCTTTCATCGAGCACGCGCAGGAACTCTTGTCCTACGGCTCCGCTTGCACCAACAATTGCTACTTTCATTTCTTATGTTTCTTGTTTAAGTTAATAAATTCCGTGATTG
>ERZ1027150.917-NODE-917-length-23001-cov-12.629565_pt1 | contig 23001 bp, 15 predicted proteins | sample MGYA00519276_ERZ1027150 | MGnify/ENA primary metagenome ERZ1027150 (study PRJEB26926, sample SAMN06164860) | human gut metagenome | biome: ENVO:00009003; feature: ENVO:2100002; material: ENVO:00002003 | host: Homo sapiens | place: USA | collected 2012 ... | reverse complement strand
AGGTAGTCGCCGTTTTAACTGAAGCCCTGAGGTAGAAATACTTCGGGGCTTTTTTTGTGTCCCTAACCCAGATTTTATTGTATCTTTGTTTTAGGTTTTAAAATATGTTTTTATGGATACAATCTTACCTTATGCACTTTTGTGCTTTACCTCTTTTTTTACGCTGACAAATCCCTTGGGCACAATGCCGGTCTTTTTGACGATGACGAATGGTCTGGAAGAAAAGGAGCGACAGCATATTGTGAAAAGAGCTACAATCATTTCTTTTATTATACTGATTGCATTTACATTTTGCGGACAGTTCTTGTTTAAGTTTTTCGGAATATCTACCAATGGATTTCGTATTGCAGCAGGTATTATCATCCTGAAAATAGGCTACGATATGTTGCAGGCACGCTATACCAATACAAAGTTGAAAGACGAGGAGATCAAAGCCTATGCGAACGATATTTCAATCACACCACTCTCTATTCCGATGCTGTGTGGACCGGGAGCTATTGCCAATGGCATTATCATGATGGATGATGCACATACGTGGAGTTTGAAAGTTACTCTTGTTTCCGTGATAGCTTTGGTTTATATACTTACCTATATCATCTTACGTTTATCTACGAAACTGGTTCGTATTATTGGAGAAACGGGAAATAACGTGATGATGCGTCTGATGGGATTGATCCTGATGGTGATTGCTGTGGAATGCTTTGTCGGAGGAATGCGCCCTATTTTAATCGATATCATTCAGGGAAGCCATTTTTAGTTGATAATTTATTATAATTTGTCTTTTGGGTTTGTCAAATTATAATTAATGTGTATTTTATGCTAATATTTTGTTATCTATTTTGTTTACCCGAATTAAAATGTTACATTTAATTCGAGAAAGGATTTTTCAGTACCTTCTTATTATTAACTTTTAAAATTTGATTCTATGAAAGTGCTATTAGTCGGTCTGGAACGTGTCGGAAAGCTGTTCTCAATGGAGTCTCTTTTTAAGAAGAAACTCACCGAAGCTGACATGACCGATGTGGAGGTGGTAACAGCTGAGATGACAGAATTTGGTTCTCCGGGAGGGAGAAAGTTGGAACGGAGCATGAATGAAGCTTTACGCGATGAAGCAGACTTCGTAGTAGTAATGGAGCCGTGGCAGAAAGATTTGCTGACCCGCTTTATGGATTATCGTAATTGGCACAAAATTCATTTGTTTGCAGATATCTGCAAACGTAAGTCTAAAGCTGACATGCCCTCATGTGATGTAGACTTTGGTTATAGGAATGGAAATGAGGAAATGAATGACGGATGTCGAAACTTATTGGAAGGTTTGAAAATGCTTTTGAGAAAACGTGAGTCGGATTCTTCCGATTTAGCAATGGTTTAAAAATACCGTTAGTTGTTATGATTCAATTTGTGTAATGAAGCCCTGAATGAATGTAATTCGGGGCTTCTCTGCGTTTAAAAGAATTCCAGAACGAAGGTGGTATTCCATCCGTTAGTTTCTGCTTTCAACAGGCTGATACTGCCGTTAGAAAGCTTCATAATCTGTCGGGAAAGAGAGAGACCGATTCCGCTTCCTTCTTTTTTAGTGGTGAAGAACGGGACAAAGATTTCTTCTGCTTCTTTTTCGGGGATGGCAGGGCCGTCGTTGCTGACGTAAACTAAGATGTGTTCTTCTTTGGTGGAATAGGCTCGTATGTGGATTTTTCCTTTATTTTCTCCAATAGCTTGTGTGGCATTCTTGAGAAGATTGATAAGTACCTGGCGAATCAGGTTCGGGTCGGCATATAGCATCAGGTCGTCCGGCTCAATCTGGAGAGTCAGCTGAATGTGCGAGGGGATTAAGTGAATACTTTTTACCTGAAGAAGGAGTTCTTTCAGATAAAATGGCTCCGGTGAAGGTTTCTGAAGCGCAGAAAACTTCCGGTAACTGTCTACAAAGGAAATAAGTCCGGTAGATGTTTCATGAATGGCACGGATACCTTCGTAAATCGGACTATCAATTACATCTTTTCGTAGCAGAAAAGTTTCGCTCAGAGAGGAAATGGGAGCGATGGAGTTCATGATTTCGTGTGTCAGTACCCTGGTCAGTTTTATCCATGATTCAAGCTCCTTCGTGTCCATTTCGTTACGGATGTCGTTCAGGGTAAGAATCTTTACTGTGTTTCCTCCTAATTCCATGATAGAAGCACGAACCAGCAGTTGGATTTCTCCTTTCGATGTAGCATATTGTAGGTTACACCGTTCACCGGCAGGGAGCGAGCAGAGCAATTCGGGTATGTCATTGCCATAGCGTTCCAGTTGTTGCAGGGTACCGAGGGCAGGAAGTCCTAACAGTCTTGTGGCAGCCGGATTGGTTTGTATGATTTTGTTTTGTTCGTCCAGTACGATGATGCCGGAACTGATGCCTGAGAGAACCTGTTCATAAAACCGTTCCCGTTGTTCCATTAATTGTTTCTGTTCGCCCATCATGGCACCGAACTCGTTGAGTGCATTTTGCAGAATACGTTCTCCTCCGATAAAGCCATGCGTAGGAAGGCGGAAAGAATAATCCCTGTTGCGGATGGCTTCCAGCATCAGCCAGCTTTTTTCGCGTAACTGTTTCTGGCTGGAATAAAACAGATTGATGGCTAAGGCAATCAGAAAACCTCCTATCCAGAGCCATTCGTTCTCATCCCGGCTGATACCGAGCGTCAGCAATACGGTACCTCCTGTGAGGAACACGAGCCGTGTCAGCGGAGAAAATAACCATTTAGATGCCATGACGTTTCATCTTGTTGTAAAGTGTCTGCCGCGTAATGCCCAATTGTGCCGCTGCCTGTGACAAATTACCGTCGCATTGTTCGATGGCTTTCTTGACGAGATTCTTCTCCATCTCGTCCAAGGTTTGCAGCGGAGTGTCTTCTTTACTTTCTTCGTGTGTGGCCGGAGTGTCTTGTGCCGATACTTCTGTCAGTTGCAGGTTTTCGGCTTTCAACAGATTTCCTTCCGAAAGGATGACCGCCTTTTCAATGGTATGCTGTAGCTCACGGATATTTCCATACCAGGGATAATTCAGCAGGCGCTGTTCTGCATCGGCACTGAATCCGGTCAGTGTGCGCAGGTATTGCTGATTATATTGTTCTAAGAAACGCTGTGCCAGAGGAAGGATGTCTTCTTTCCGTTCTCGGAGAGCTGGAATGTGCAAGTGGATGGTGTTAATACGATACAGCAGGTCTTCACGAAACTCTCCATTGTGTACCATTTCATCTAAGTTACGGTTTGTGGCACAAATCAGCCGGATATTGGTCGGCTGGGGAGTATTGCTTCCTACCTTGATAAAATAGCGCTTCTGAATCACCGTCAACAGTTTGGCTTGCAGATGATAGGGCAGGTTGGCAATCTCATCGAGAAACAAGGTTCCGCCATCGGCCGCTTCAAAACGCCCTACCCGGTCGGTATGGGCATCAGTAAATGAACCTTTTACATGACCGAAAAGTTCACTTTCAAACAGTGATTCGGTAATGGCTCCCATATCGACGGCCACCATTGGAGCGTTGCGACGCGGAGAAAGTCGGTGAATCTCTCGTGCCAGCATGTCTTTTCCCGTACCGTTTTCTCCGGTAATCAGGATATTGGCATCGGTCGTGCTGACCTTCTCAACCAACAGCCGCAGTGGACGGATGACGGAGGAATTCCCCCAATACATGCTTGATTTTTCCATCGGTTGTGAGGCCTGTTTTCCTTTCTTTTCGTTTCCACAGGCTTTGGCATAGGCTTCTTGCAGAGTCTGTACCAGCTTGGCATTGTCCCAAGGCTTTACGATGAAGTCGGTTGCCCCATCCTTCAGTCCTGTTACCGCTAAGTTGATATCGGCGTAGGCAGTGAACAATACCACTTGAATCTGCGGACGTAATCGTTTGATTTCGCGGAGCCAGTAAAGTCCCTCGTTCCCGCTGTTGATACCGGAAGAAAAGTTCATGTCCAGCAGCACCACATCAATTGCTTCCCGTTGGAGCAGGGAAGGAATGGTTACGGGAGAATTCAGGGTGATTACTTGCTGGAAATATTCTTCCAGAAGATATTGCAATGAAGTAAGTATGTTGCGGTTGTCATCTACAACGAGTAAAGTTCCTTGTTTTGCCATCTGTGATTGAGATTTTGCGACAAAAATAGGAATTTTCAAGGCATAGCCCTCAAAAATGTCTAAAAAATATGTATAGTGACAAAAAATTAGACACTCATTGTCAAAAAATTAGACACTTGAGGTTTTATGTAATATTCTATCTTGTTGAAAATGAATGAAATAAAACTTTGGCACGGTATTTGAATGCTCTTTTGCGGATAAAATAAAACAATATGAATAAAAAGAATCTATTACGCATGATGATTTGCTTCTTTTCCGGTTGGATGGGGTTGGAAGCTGCGGCACAAGAGGTATGGGACGTAGACCGCTGTATGGACTACGCCGTACAGCACAACCGTACCGTCCGGCAGCGGGAACTGGAAGCAGACAATGCAAGGTTGGATCGCATGAAAGCCATCGGCAGTTTCTTGCCCGGGGTAAGTGCAGGTACCAGCATACAATATAATTTCGGTCGTTCGGTCGATCCGGAAACCAATACCTACAACACCTTGTCTACTTTCAACAACGGTTATTCCATGGAAGCTTCCATGCCTATTTTCCGTGGTGGGGGACTGGTGAACGAGGTGCGTCGGGCAAAGGCTGCCTGGCTGATGGGAAAAGCTGCCTGGCAGGAAGCCAAAGATAATACAGCGTTAGAGACTTTTCAGGCTTATATTGATGCCCTGTATTGTTACGGCACTTTGCGACTGGCCCGTAAGAAATTGCAGGAAAGCGATTCGCTGCTGTACAAGACACGCCGTCAGGAGGAATTAGGGTTGAAAGGCTTGTCGGATGTAGCCCAAATGGAAGCCCAGCAGGCTACGGACAGTTACAACCTCACTCGCCAGAAGAACTTGTATGAAACAGCTTTGCTGACATTGAAACAGAAAATGAATTTTCCGGCAGAAGATACTTTACAGTTGGATACTGCCGTACTCGATACACAAACACTTCAATATATTCAGTTGACTCAGGAGCGTGCGGACGATGTGTTCCGTATCGCACTGAATGTCAATCCTACCCTGCAGCAGGCTGCGCTGAATGCGAAAGTAGCCGATATGCGCCGTAAAATTTCATGGGCCAATGTGGTACCGTCCATTACGTTGTTCGGTGGAATCTCCAGTTCCTATTATAAGGAACTTCATTCTACGTCTTATCCTGATTTCCGTACCCAGTTCAACAATAACTTCGGTTCTTACGTGGGTATCAGTATGAGTATTCCTATATTCAACCGGCTTTCAGGAGTGACCAGCATGCGGCAGGCAAAAAACAATTACCGCATTGCTTGTGAACAATATGAATCGCAGAAAGAAGAATTGCAGAAATTAGTGCTTCAGGCCGTACAGGACCGGGAAGGTTACTTGAAGGAGAGCATACAGATGGAAAAAAAAGTCAGTTCCGATTCGCTGGCCTATCATGTCACCCGGCGCAAGTACGAAGAAGGCCTGATGACTTCGCTCGATGTACAAAACAATGCAGCCACCTTGCTCGAAAGCGAGACCTTGCTGCTGCAAAGCAAGCTGACCTACCTGATGAAATGCCGTCTGGTAGACTATTATAAGGGAGAAGAAATTATTCGCGGGTTTGATGCCGCAGACAAATAAATAGGAATTGAAAAAAGACGATATTATGGATATACAGTTAGAAAAGAAAAAAGGAATTCAGAAGAAACATCTTCCTTATATTGGGGGAGGAGTTGTTATTCTTCTGCTGTTGGGCTGGATTATTTTCGGCAATCATGCTTCTACTTTGAAAGTCGACGGTAAGTCACTGAACATTGCTGATGTGACTTATGGAAAATTCAATGACTATATCCGTGTGAACGGGCAGGTACAGCCTATTTCCGTGGTACAACTCAGTCCCGAAGAGGGAGGTATCGTGCAGGAAAAGGTGGTGGAAGAAGGAGCTCACGTGAAGAAAGGCGACGTGATTCTCCGTCTTAGTAACTCCAACTTGGATTTGCAGATTCTGAATGCGGAGTCTGAACTGGCCGAAAAGCAGAACTTGCTTCGTAATACGCAGGTCACCATGCAACAGGACAAGTTGAACAACGAAACCGAGAAAGTACAGCTTGACATTGATACGCGCCGCAAGCAGCGTACGTTCCAGCAATATCAGCGTCTGTACAAGGAACGTCTCATCAGCCGCGAAGAATATCTTCAGGCCAAGGAAGATTACGAAGTGGCCCAGAAGAAGCATAAACTGATTACGGAGCGTCTGGTGCAGGACTCCATCTACCGTAACATTCAGATGGACCAGATGGAAGATAACTTGCAGAACATGCGCAAGAACGTCTTGTTGATTCGCGAACGGAAGGATAAGCTGGAGGTGCGGGCTACGATTGACGGAGAATTAGGATTGCTGGATGCAGAATTAGGACAGAATATCAACGCCGGACAGATGGTCGGACAGATTAATGATTTGTCGGACTTCAAAATCGAGGCCATGATTGACGAGCACTACATCGACCGTGTGACTAACGGGCTGCCCGCTACTTTTGAACGTCAGGGTTCTTCGTTTAACTTGAAGGTGCGCAAGGTATATCCGGAAGTACGTGAGGGACGTTTCCGTACGGATTTCATCTTCCAGGGCAACCGTCCGGAGAACATCCGTAGCGGACAGACCTACTACATCGACCTGCAGCTGGGTGAGCCTACCGAAAGTGTGCTGATTCCGAAGGGTACCTTCTTCCAAGTGACCGGAGGAAACTGGATTTTCGTGGTCGACAAGGATGGGAAGAAGGCCTATCGTCGTAAAATCCGCATCGGACGTCAGAATCCGCAGTATTACGAGGTGCTGGAAGGACTGGAAAAAGGCGAACGCGTCATCGTTTCAGGTTATGAGAGTTATAAAGATAATGAAGTATTGGTGTTAAACTAAAAAATAAATTGTGATGAAAAAGATAGTACGTATATTGACAGGTTTGGTAATGGGTTTGATGTGTGTAAACTGTGCCAGTGCAAAAAGTGGTAATGAAGAAAAAGTAAGTGAAACCCGCAGTGTGAATCCTTTCCATTCCATTGAAGTGGAGAGTGTGGCCAGTGTGTATTTTACTCAGTCGGATACCTATTCTCTTCGTGTAGAGGGAGAAAAGAAATGGGTAGATCAGACAAAGTGTACGGTGAAAGACGGAGTATTGCTGATTGCGTGGGCTGAGAAAGGAAAGAAAACTACCCGAAACGTGAACGGACTCTCTATTTACATCAGTGCACCCGATTTGCAGAAAGTGGCTTTTGAAGGTGTCGGTTCATTCAATTGCAAGTCCCGTCTGGACCTGAAGGATGTGAAGTTTGATGTGGAAGGCGTAGGCAGTCTGCACGTGGCCGATTTGCATGCCCGGAATGTACAAGTCAGTCTGGAAGGTGTGGGAAGCGGTGAACTGGCCGTAGATTGCGAACACTTGGATGCCAGCATAGAAGGTGTCGGTAGTCTCACTTTAAGTGGAAAGGCTAAATCGGCTCAAATCTCCAAAGACGGAATCGGCAGCGTCTCCACTCGGCGGTTGAAAGTCGGTGAATAAATTTCGTAATCGCAGTATAAAAACACTTACCACTCATGAACACACTTCTTAGAAATTTCTCGCATACCTTCCGGCGTTTCTTTACGGCCAGCGTATTGAATCTGTTAGGATTGAGTATTGCCTTTGCGGCCTGTTTCGTCATTCTGACGCAGGTGGACTACGACTATAACTACAACAAAGCCTATCCGGCACACGATCGTATTTACCGGGTAGAAGTGGATGCAGGCGGAGATTACGGCTGGCAAATCTGGCTGGCTCGTCCTTTCTGTGAGCTGGTGGGAGCTTCTTCTCCACACATACAGGCCATTTCAGTTACTTCATTGTCAAACTCTCTCAATGATTTTGAGGTAGACGAACACATTTACTCTGAACCTTGGTTTACGGGATTTGGTGATTACCTGGAGGTATTTCAGCCTACTATGGTATGTGGAACGACCGCTTCGCTTAATGAACCCAATCATGCCCTGATTTCTGCATCCATGGCTCTCCGCTTTTTCGGTACTACAGATGCCATTGGTAAGACAATTTATGTAGACCGCAAATCCCGTAACCAGCCGTTGGTGATAGGAGGGGTTTATCAGGACATGCCGGAAAACTCTCAGTTAGGGAATTGTGTCTTTTCTTCCTACTCCCCGAACCTGAATAAAGATTCCTGGACAAACTGGAATTATGCCTTGTATATCCGGCTTGACAATCCGGCTTCATTGGCCGATGTCCGGCAGTCGGTGATAGAAGCCTGCAAGCGGATGATTCCAAAAGACCTGATTAGCGGAGAGGGAGAGGAAGAATGGGAGGATTTCATTCATTTTACGCCGCTGGACGAAGTGCATTATTCTACGGTAGGCAACAAGGCGGCTACCAGCAAGGCGGCCGTATACCTGCTGCTGTGTGTGTCGGTGCTGATTCTGTTGACGGCGGCAGTCAACTACATGAACTTCTCACTGGCAGAAACTCCCATGCGGTTACGTTCCATCAATACCCAGAAGGTGTTGGGTGCTTCCACACTCTCTTTACGGATGTATCTGTTGTTGGAATCCGTATTGGTTTGTGTGTGTGGCTTCCTGCTGTCATTGCTTTGGCTCTATCTGTTGCAAGATAGTTCTTTAAATACCCTGGTGGCATCCGACCTCTCTTTGATGAATCATCCGAACTTGCTGATAGCTTTGGGCGGAATGGCCGTGTGCATGGGCTTGCTGGCCGGAGCCTATCCCTCTTACTACGTCACCTCTTTTCCGCCGGCACTGGTACTGAAAGGCTCGTTCGGTCTTTCCCCGAAAGGAAAGATGCTGCGTACGTTTCTGGTTTGCTTCCAGTTCTTTATCTCTTTCATGCTGATTATTGCGGTAGGCATCATGTACCTGCAGAGCCGTTACATTCAGCACAGCGACTATGGCTATGACAAGGAGGTCGTACTGGTGGGAACGATTCCTTATGAATATCTCGATCGCAGGGAAGCGATTGTCAGTGAATTGTCCGGACTTTCGGGTATAGAAGGTATTTCGATTTCCCAGTTCGTTTTAAGTTCAGCCGATAATTACATGTCGTGGGGAAGAGGAGAAGGAGAACATCACATACAGTTGGTCTGTTTTCCGGTAGATTACCGCTACTTATCTGTGCTTGGCATCAAGATTACTGAGGGGAGGAACTTTAAACCGGGCGACGGAGATGTGTATATTTTCAACGAAGCAGCCCGGAAGAAATATCCCTGGATGAAGGTGGACGAATCCGCTACTCCTGGTGATTATCCGGTGGTCGGATTCTGTGAGAATATTCGTTTCAGCAGTTTCCGCAATAACGATGCCGTAGAGCCGATGGCTTTCTTTATTTACGGAAAAGATTATGCAAATTGGGATGCCAACAATATCTTGAACATTCGGGTGGCTGCGGGAGTAGACAAAGTGGACATGCTTCACCGCTTGGCTGAGGCAACAGAAAAGATGGCACCGGGCCGTGATTTCAGATTCCGTTTCATGGATGAGGTGATTGACCAGAACTATCGTCGGGAATTGCGTTTCACCCGTCAGATTCTATTGTTCTCCCTGATAGCCATTGTCCTCAGCATGATTGGTGTGTTCGGACTGACCTTATTTGAAAGCGAATACCGCCGGAAGGAGATTGGTATCCGGAAAATTATGGGAAGTTCCACCGGTGAGATTCTCTATATGTTTACCAAGCGTTATTTCGTCATGCTGGTGGTCTGCTTCGTACTGGCAGCTCCTTTCGGCTGGTGGATAGGGCACGACTGGCTGGAAAGCTTCTCCGACAAGACGCCTATCCGTGCCTGGGTATTTGTGACCTCCTTCCTGCTGGTCAGTCTCATTACGGTACTGACGGTGACGTTCCAGTGCTGGAAGAATGCTAATGAGAATCCCGTGCGGAGTATCAAGACGGAATAAACACATTAAACTATAAAATACGATGAAAGGACTGAAAACCTATTTTACCTATCTTCACCGCAACAAGCTGTTTACATTGGTCAACGTGGCGGGACTGGGCATCTCTTTGATGTTCGTGCTGCTCATTGCCAATATGGTAGTGCGACAGCTCACTGTGGGCAGCGATATAAAGAACATCGAGCATATTTATGTGCTGTCGAACGAAGAATATAGCGCCAGCAATTACCTGGTGGGTGAACGGCTGGCCAACCGTTATCCGGAAATGGCCGACTGGTGTGCCGTGAATGCTGAAGCTTGTAACTCGGGCAGCTATGCGGTAGTTGATAACCGGAAAACCAGTCTCGAAATATATTGTGTGAAAGATAATTTCTTTCGTTTCTTTGGCTATTCGCTGTTGTCGGGAAATCCGGAACAGGCACTGGTCGATGCACACAGCATCGTGCTGACTGAATCATCTGCCCGTAAACTGTTTGGGGATGAACCTGCGGAAGGCAAGATGCTTCGTTTGTCCGGAGACAAGAAGGAGATGTACACGGTGACAGGCGTCATAAAAGACTTTGATAACTCTGTTATCCCCGATGAGGTAGAAGCCATTGTACCGTTCGATTATGTGGATTTTGTGAACTGGGGAAGCAGTATGCGCAATCCGGATATGAATAACATGGGAGGGACGGCGATACTGGTCCGTTTTCCTCAAGGTGTCAATCCCGATCAGAAAGCTGCCGATATGCTGTCTTTTCTCAAAACTTTTTCCTGGGGGTATCAGCATGACTTGTTCCGCGAGGCATTCTGGATGCCGTTGAAAGACGTATGTTTCTCCGAAATAATAAGTCCTCAGCTACGTCAGTACAATCCGGTGAAAGTATGGATATTCTTAGTGGCAGGTATTCTGATTCTGCTGATGGCTGTATTCAATTACGTCAGCATGTGCGTGGCACAAGTAAGCTACCGTGCCAAGGAAATGGCTACCCGCCGTCTGTTAGGTTCTTCCGCGCGGAGCATCTTCTGGCGCTTGTTGGGAGAGTCGGCCTTGTTTACCACAGGAGCCTTTATGCTGGCTTTGCTGTTGGCTAAGGCTGTGGAACCGACGGCCTGTGACCTGCTGCAAACACGGCTGGACATCTGGGGCGACTTAAACGCCATCACTTTGCTTATCTATCTGATAGGAATTATTCTGCTTTCCTTGCTGGCCGGACTGGTACCTGCCGTTCTGCTTTCTCACTACCATCCATTAGATGTGGTGAAAGGCACTTTCCGTCGGAAAACCAAGGCGGTGTATCTTCGGGCACTGTATGTGGTGCAGAGCGGACTCACCGTAGCCATGCTGACTTGCACCCTCTATCTGTCCGCACAAATCTACCGGATTCTTCGTGAACCGTTGGGCTATACGTACGGTCATGTGCTCGACTATCCTGCCATGACAGTCGGTTCCTCCGAGAAGATACGTCTTTTCCGTGATGAAGCCCGTAAGAAGCCCTTTGTAAAGAATGTCTGCTTGACCGCCGGTACGCCTGTAAACCGGGGAAACAACAATACTACCCAGCTTTACGACAACAACGGGATACCTCAAAATGTCAGTTTTCAGGTATTCCGTACCGATTCAGCCTTCTTGGACATCTTTCACATCCAGATGTTCGACGATAGGAAACTTCCACGGAAATGGGGGAACATGTATTTCTCCGAAAGTACGTTCGATTCCTTGCAGCTGGATTACGCGCGTACGGCAGAATTGCGGAATGAATATGGCCGCCAGTATGCTGTAGGCGGACGGTATGCCGACATCAAATTCGGTTCCATTCTCCTTCCGCAGTCGCCTACCATGATTTCAGTGGAGCATCCGGATAAAGTAAGGCCCTGGAACGTGCTGGTAGAAACCATTGAAGGCGACCAGGCAGCATATAAGAGAGAACTTGATGCCTTGTTTTCGGAAGTGGTGGAGGGTATTCCCTTTGAATCCAAATGGTATGCCGATGAGATGAAGGAAGTCTACAAAGATTTGTTGCACATGCGTACTACTATTGTAGCCTTTACGTGTGCGGCCCTGCTGATTTCCCTATTGGGACTGACCGCCATGAGCATTTATTTCATCAGCCAGCGCAAGCGCGACATGGCCATCCGAAAGGTTTTTGGTTCCAGTGCAGGTATGGAACGGGCACGACTGCTTCGTTTCTCCCTGCTGTCTTTGCTGGCAGGCATGTTGCTGGCCGTTCCTTTGGCGTGGTTCGGTGTACGGCAGATAGACGGTATCCTGCACTATTCACCCATGGCGATGTGGGGGGTGTTTGGCGTTGCCTTTCTGTTGGTAGCCTTGATTTCTTTAGGTTCCGTGTGTCTCATCAGTTGGGGAGCCGTTCGTGAAAATCCGGTGAACCACATCAAGACCGAATAACTTTTCATAGTGTGTAAAACAGATAAAACAATCGGGGCCTTCGGCAAATGAGCGGAGGTCCCGATTTATATTTTAGAGACGGGCAGCTACTTTCTGCCAGTCCACCAGCGTCCAGAATGCTTCGATGAAGGCCGCCCGGCGATTGCGGTAGTCAATGTAGTAGGCATGTTCCCACACATCGATAACCAGTAACGGTTTCAGCCCCTTCTTGAGCGGATTTCCTGCGTTCGGTTCGCTAACGATGGACAAATGTCCGTCCTTGTCACTCACCAGCCAGGTCCATCCCGAACCGAACAGCGTAGTGGCAGCCTGCGTGAACTTTTCCTTGAAGGTTTCCACTGAACCGAAATCGCGGGCTAACGCATCTGCTAAGGGCTGAGGCATCTCCGGCTGCTGAGGAGTCAGTGTATCAAAGAAGAACGTATGGTTCCAGGTCTGGGCTGCATTGTTGAACATCGGCCCTCCCGCTTCCAGCAAAATTTGCTCCAGCGTTTTTTCTTCGTAAGGCGTGCCGGCAATCAGTTTGTTCAGGTTGTCTATGTACGTTTGCAAATGTTTTCCGTAATGATATTCCAGTGTTTCTTTGCTCATTTTCGGAGCCAGTGCTTCCAGTTGATAAGGAAGTTCAGGAAGTAAATGTTTCATTTTTTTCTTGATTTAAAGTTGATAAATTTCAATTCTGTTTCTATATAAACAAACAAATCGTTCGTAAAGTTGAAACTGCGGTACTAATTTAATATAAAAATCAGTGTTTTCCTAGAAAACTTCTGCCTAAATTCCTTTTGTCTTGTGAGAAATCGTAATTTCGCTAATAGATTAGGTAGATTTCTATAATATTTTAAGGTTAAAAGTAACATGTGTGGAATTGTAGGATATATCGGAAAGCGAAAAGCCTGGCCGATATTGATAGAAGGCCTGAAACGTCTGGAGTATCGTGGATACGACAGTGCCGGAGTGGCCTTGATGAGCGATACTCGTCAGTTGAATGTGTATAAATCCGTGGGAAAGGTAGCCGATTTGGAACGGACAGCCGAAGGGCAGGACGTGTCCGGCTGCGTGGGAATCGCCCATACGCGTTGGGCCACCCATGGCGAGCCCAGTACGGTAAATGCCCATCCGCATTGCAGCCAGAATGGTGATTTGGCATTGGTGCACAACGGAATTATTGAGAACTATGCCGTATTGAAAGAAAAACTACAGGCTAAGGGCTGCACCTTTAAGAGCAGCACCGATACAGAAGTGCTGGTGCAGTTGATTGGTTACATCCAGCAACAAGGCAACCTGAACTTGCTGACCGCCGTTCAGTTAGCTTTGCGGGAAGTCATCGGTGCCTACGCCATTGCCGTGGTCGACCGTAAACATCCCGACGAGATTATCGCTGCCCGCAAGAGTAGTCCGTTAGTCGTCGGAGTAGGCGAAGGAGAGTTCTTTTTAGCTTCCGATGCCACTCCCATGGTGACTTACACCAATCAGGTGGTGTATCTCTCCGACGAAGAAATAGCCGTATTACGAGCCGGTGCTCCCTTGAAGATTGTTGATTTGAATAATGTAGAGTGCCCGCATGAAGCACAGACCATAGCTCTGAACATCGGTCAGTTGGAAAAAGGAGGTTTCCCCCACTTCATGCTGAAAGAAATCTTCGACCAGCCCGACTGCATCAGCGATTGTATGCGTGGTCGCGTGAATCCTGAAACTTGTACGGTCACCCTTTCCGCCGTGTCCAACTACAAGGAACAACTGTTGCGTGCCGGGCGCTTCATTATCGTAGCCTGCGGTACTTCCTGGCATGCCGGACTTATCGGCAAACAATTGATTGAAAGTTTCTGCCGCATTCCAGTGGAAGTGGAATATGCCTCCGAATTCCGTTACCGCAATCCGGTAATTCATCCCGATGATGTAGTCATTGCAATCTCCCAGAGCGGAGAAACTGCCGACACACTGGCCGCTATTGAGCTGGCTAAATCAAAGGGAGCCTTTATCTATGGCATCTGTAACGTCATCGGTTCTTCCATAGCCCGCGCTACGGATACCGGTTCCTATATCCATGTAGGTCCCGAAATCGGAGTGGCTTCTACGAAAGCCTTTACCGGTCAAGTTACCGTGCTCACCCTGCTGGCTTTGGCATTGGGGCGTGAAAAAGGCACACTTTCAGAAGAAGAATATCATCGGGTAGTGAAAGAATTAGTAGCCGTTCCCGAAAAGATGCGGACCGTTCTGAAACAGCACTCATTCATCGCCGATTTCTCAAAGATGTTTACCTATGCCCGCAACTTCATTTATTTAGGTCGGGGATACGCCTTCCCGGTCGCTTTGGAAGGAGCCTTGAAGCTGAAGGAAATTTCCTACATCCATGCCGAAGGCTATCCGGCAGCCGAGATGAAACATGGCCCTATTGCCCTGATTGATGCCGAAATGCCGGTGGTTATAGTGGCCACACAGTCGCCTTTGTACGAAAAAGTGCTGAGTAACATTCAGGAAATCAAAGCTCGCAAAGGAAGGGTGGTCGCCGTGGTAACCGAAGGAGACACGATAATCCGGAACTTGGCTGATTACAGTATCGAACTTCCCGCTACACTGGAATGTCTGGATCCGTTAGTGGCTTCCATTCCGTTGCAGTTGCTCGTTTACCATATTGCAGTATGTCGTGGAATGGATGTCGACCAGCCACGCAATCTGGCTAAGTCTGTAACGGTGGAATAACGCTACTAATTTTTCCCGATTCTCTTACATAAAAAGGAAAATTTCCCGATAAATTCTCTGTTTCACACTGTGAAATACAAAAACCACAGTGTGGAATACATATTTCACACTGTGGGATACAAATCCCGCACTGTGAAACAGAGAATGTGTAAGTGAGTTTAGAAGAATATATAAAGGGAAAAAGAGGAACAAGTAGGATTGACTGGTTGAATTTTTACCTGCATTATTTTTATGAAAGATTTCCTCTTTTCATGTAAAGATGTAAATTTGCACATCTTATTTCTTTGAAAAATACATAAGTGAGGAAGAAAATGCAGGAAGAAGACTTGATATTGGCTGTAAAATCCGGTTCGGAGCGTGCTTATAAGCAGCTTTATGAACTGTGGGTATCCAGACTATATCGATTTGTGTTTCAGTACCTCAAATCGGAGGAAGCGACTGATGATGTGGTGCAGGAAACTTTTCTTCGTATCTGGACTAACCGGGAACACCTGAATCCCGATCAGTCTTTCAAATCCTATCTCTTTACCATAGCCTATCATTTTCTGTTGAAAGAACTGAGAAGACAGATTCACAATCCGTCGATGGAAGAATATGTAGAATACCGGGACAAACTGGCTTCTTCGGCTAATGAGATTCCCGATGAACTGGACTATGACCGCTTTGTAAAGGCTTTGGAGAAAGCCAAACAGCATCTTTCACCCCGTCAGCGGGAGATTTTTGAACTCAACAAAGAATACGGTATGTCGGTCGCCGAGATTTCCGGCAAACTCTCCGTCACAGAGCAGGTGGTACGCAATCAGTTGTCTGCTGCCCTGAAGATACTTCGTACTGAATTACGCCAATATTATCCTTTATTGCTTCTATTTCTGGCGTAAAAATCATTTTATGCTTTAAAACATAAATTTTGATATGTTATAAATCTGCCCTTATTGGATATTACCCATAAACAAACGAAAAAAGTTTATGAGTGCACAAATAAACGATAAGGTATCAGGATTGTTACACAAGTTCCGTTCCGGTGACATCACGCCGGCGGAATTTCAGGATTTGCGAACCCACATGGATGCTATATCCGATGTGGAATTGAAGCATTTTTTAGAAGCAGAATGGGAAGAGTTTGACGACCATTCTCCTTTGTCGGAAGAAAAAATGAAAACGCTCTATGAAGGCTTGCACATTCGTTCGGAAGAAGTGAAACCTCGTTTCACACTGAAACGCTACTGGATGCAGATTGCCGCTTCGTTGTTACTGCTCATTGCCGGAAGCTTGACGGTATTGACCTTTATGCAGCAGAATGAAATCAATGCACTGGCAGAACAAAATGTGGTGATACGCTCAGGCGACTACGGTAAGTCACTCGTCACCCTTCCCGATGGAACCATAGTGCATCTGAATGCCAAATCTTCTTTGACCTATAGTCAGGATTTTGGGCGGAATGACCGCAAGGTAGCATTGAGTGGAGAAGGATTCTTTGAGGTAAAGAAAGATACGGAAAAGAAGTTTACAGTAGGTACAGGCTATATGGACATCACCGTATTGGGTACTAAATTCAATGTGTATGCCTATGAGACAAAAGACATTGTAGAGATGTCGCTTGTTGAAGGTAGTGTGGATGTAACCACTTCACGCCCTCCTTATCAGAGTATACGCGTGAAGCCCAATGAAAAAGTGGTGTATAACAAGCGTACAGGAAACTTGCTGCATGAGCGGACAAGTAACAAAATGGAAACAGCCTGGATAAATAAGGAGTTGGTATTCCGGAGTGAACGGTTGGAAGATGTGTTCCGTTGTTTGTCCCGAAAGTTTGCTGTCACCTTCTCCGTGGATGATGAGACTTTGCTGAACGATGTGTATACCGGTACGTTTGATGATGAAAATGTGGAAAGCATCATGAGTGTCTTGAAATATCATTATAATTTCAAGTACACAAATGAGGACGGAGTGATTTCTATTCAGACTCGAAAATAGTTATTAACCTTTAAAACCGAAGCGCATGAAAACATGAGAAGAAACAAAAGCCCCGGATAATCGGCAAATTATCCAGGGCATGAAGAAAGGCTTAGTCCTGCAATTAAACTATGGTGGCACATAGTAAAATAAACTAAAACCTTAATTTGTTATGAATTTATGAAAACCGCAAAACAATCAATTGATTTAGAGTACAAAGGTACTAAAAAACGCTTGAATCTGCGCACTGCTTTGATTTCTTTGTGTATGTTTGCATTTGTTGGCACTTCTGCCCAGACGGGTACGGTGACCGTGAAACTGCGGAATGCTTCTGTCAAGGAACTGTTCAGTGCGATTGAAAAACAAACTTCCTATCGCTTTTCTTACCGTGATGCAGAAATCAAGGGGAAAGGAAATGTGACTATTTCTGCAACCAATCGTGAATTAAAGCAACTTTTAGAAGGTGAACTTTCCAAATTGGGATTGAAATATGCTGTATCGGGGAATAAGATAATTGTGACTCCGGCTGTGGAAGCTCCTTCTATGCAGCCTAAAAAAGTGACCGGAAAGGTTGTCGATGCAAACGGAGAACCGGTGATTGGAGCTACTATTAAAGAACAAGGTACAGCTAATGGTACAATTACAGATTTTGACGGAAACTTTGCTTTAGAAGTGGCCGATAATGCGATGCTTGAAATTTCTTATATCGGATACATGTCTCAACAAATAAAAGCAGTAGAAGGGAAAATTCTATCTGTGATATTAGAAGAAGAAGCGGAAATACTTGATGAGGTTGTAGTAACTGCTTTAGGAATAAAAAGAGAACAAAAAGCCCTAGGGTATGCTGCTCAAAAACTTTCTGGAGAAAAACTGACAAAAGTCAAATCGGTAGATTTTGGTACATCTCTTACAGGTAAAATAGCAGGACTTAATGTCTTGAATAGTTCGGAATTTGATACGGCCCCAACTGTAAAATTACGTGGTGAATCTCCATTATTGGTAATAGATGGAGTTCCTTATGGTAATGCGTCATTAAATGATATAGCTTCTGATGATGTAGAAAGTATAAATGTATTAAAGGGTGCCGCGGCATCTGCACTTTATGGTGCTAGAGGAGAAAGTGGAGTAATTATGATTACGACTAAAAAAGGAAGCGAAGAGGGGCTAAAAATAAATGTAAACAGCTCAACTATGTTTAATGCAGGATATCTTACATTTCCGGAAGCTCAACATTCATATTCAACTGGTACTGGAGGAAAGTATTCACCTGGAGGTAATGTTTGGGGCGATAAACTTAATATAGGTAGAACTGCAGTCCAATATGATCCTTATACATACGAGTGGAGGGAAATGCCGTTGGTCTCAAAAGGTGAAGACAATTATAAGAATTTCTTACAGTTGGGGCTTGTAACTAATAATAATGTTAGTGTAAGCCAAAAAGGTAGATATGGTTCTTTTCGTACGTCTCTTTCTCATGTATATAATAAAGGGCAATACCCTAACCAACAACTACACAAAATGAGTTATTCTGTTAACGGGACATTGGAGTATAAAAAATTCTCATTCGAAGGTGGGATTACATATAATAAAAATATGACTCCCAATTATGCTGGTATAGGTTACGGAACTGGTGGATATGTATATACTTTAGTAATATGGGAAGGTTCTGAATTTGACATCAGGGACTATAAAAATTACTGGATAAAAGGTAAAGAACAAGAGGAACAAAACTGGATGACTCTTGAATATAATAATCCCTACTTTTTGGCATACGAAAATACAATATCTAGAAATGCAGACAAGTTAAATGCATACTTGTCAATGAAATATGAGATAATGCCTTGGTTAAATTTATCATTGCGGAGTGGAGCTGACATGTATTCTAAACGCTATGAAAATCAAACGCCTGAAAGTATTAGGACTGGACTGGATGGTGGTTTCTCTATTGATAAATATGGAGGATTTAGTATTAATAATGACGCTATCTTATCTGCAAATCACAAATGGGGAGATTTCTCCGTAGATGGTTTTGTAGGAGGAACAATATACTATTACTATGACGAAACAATGTCAGGATCAACTAATGGGGGGCTTAGTATTCCAGGATATTATTCTTTGGAAGCATCCAAAGATCCTGCAAGTGTGTCAAGCAGTTATACATCAAAACAGGTAAACAGTCTATACGGAAAATTCTCTGTTTCGTGGAGAAATGCTATCTTTTTGGATGTAACAGGACGAAATGACTGGTCTTCGACACTTCCTGAGAAAAACCGTTCGTACTTCTATCCATCTGTTGCGGGAAGTGTTGTTTTGACAGAGTTTTTCAACGCGTTATCATGGTTGGATTTTTGGAAAATAAGAGGAGCATGGACTGTTACAAAAAATGACTTGAGTGTTTATGAAATAAATTCTGTATATTCAGTTGATACGGACGCATGGGGTAGCGGAGTTACTTCAGCATCAAGTCCAACCTCTATTCGTGAAAATGCGATTAAGCCGGAAACATCTAGTTCTTATGAAATTGGAACGGCATTTAACTTAATAGGTAATAGGCTGAGTGCTGATTTAACCTATTATCACAAAAAAGAGTATAACCTTACTGCTTATGGTTCTGTTTCATCAGCTTCCGGTGTTGGTTCTGTACTGATAAACACAGAAGAGGAAAGAGCTCGTAAAGGATTGGAACTTACATTAATAGGGAAGCCTATTAAAACAAAAGACTGGGAATGGACAATTACTGCAAATTGGGCAAGGGATAGATATGTTTATACAAAGTTGGATCCTAAATATTCCGAACAATATCCGTGGGTTAAAGAAGGTACACGTATTGACTGGTATGGAGTATATGATTGGGTAAGAGATTCTCAAGGTAATATTGTGCACCAGGCTGGACTTCCTGTGATGAGTGATTATTATACTCAACATGATGATACTTATGAGTATCCTGATTGGATTTGGGGGATTAATAACGAGATACGTTATAAGAATTTTACATTAAGTATCTCTATAGACGGGCGTGTAGGCGGTATGGCATTTAATAAGACAGAAGCTTCATTGTGGCATGCTGGTACACATCCAGATAGTGACAATCAATGGCGTTATGACCAGGTCGTTAATGGAAAGAATAATTACGTAGGAAAGGGAGTAAAAGTCGTATCAGGAGAAGTTACGTATGACTCTTGGGGGACCATTATAAAGGATACTAGAAAGTTTGCGCCTAATGATGTTCCTGTTTCTTATGAGTCTTATATAAGAACTTATAATCCATGGATTGGTACCGCAACATATCAAAATCAGAGATCATGTACGTTTTTTAAAATTAGAGACTTATCATTAACTTATGAAATGCCCAAAAAAGTATGTGATGTCGTAAAAATGCAAGCTGCTTCTATTTCATTTATTGCTCAGAATCTTTTCTTGTGGACAAAAGAGTTTAAATATGCAGATCCAGATGTAGATTCTGATGATTTGAATTCTCCCTCACAGAGACTTTTAGGTTTTAATTTAAAAATGACATTCTAAAAATGAAAATTATGATTTTAAGAACTTTATCTTTAGTGATATTTTCCGCTTTCCTTTTCGTGGGGTGTTCCAACTTTGATAAGCTGAATACTGATCCTGATGCAACGACAAAAGTAACACCGGGGATGTTGGTGACAGAACTTATACTGAAAATAGCCGAACCGGAATACGGAGCAGATTTCTTGTCATCGGGATTGTTGAGTCAACAAATTGCTTACGGTGATGTATTGAAAGAAATGCAGTATGGTAAGCTTGAGAGGGAAAATTTCAATAATTACTATTCTCTGACTGATTGTAAAAATATGGTAGATTTGGCAGATGACGAGTCGAAAACTATTTATCAAGCGTTTGCCCTTTTTGTTAAAACTTATATTTTGTATTACTCCACAATGCGGCTTGGGGATATTCCATATTCAGAAGCAATGCAAGGTGAGAGTTTGGGAAATTTTAAGCCTAAATACGACACTCAGAAAGAGGTTTTCATACAATTATTGCAAGACTTGGAAAACTCTTATAATCTATTCTCGGAAGCCACGCGGAGTTTAGATGGAGATATTATTTTTGAGGGTGATATAGAGCATTGGAAAAAAGTGGTAACTGTATTTAGATTGAAAGTGCTAATGTCATTAAGTAAGAAGACAGACGATACAGACTTAAATGTCAAGGATAAATTTGCTAAAGTCGTATCTACTGGTAAATTGATGACATCAAATGATGATAACTTGAAACTTACATTTTCTGACGAAGAAGGAAAACGCTACCCGTTTTGTATGAAAGAAACCAATCAAACACCGTTCACAATAGTTACAAGTATGTTGATAGAGAACTTGAAAGCGTTAAATGATTACCGGCTGTTTTATTATTGCGCTCCTTCCAAAGTTAAAAGCGATATAGATCCGAGTTCTTACGATGCATATCTTCCGGTCGATGCATCCTCTCCAATGGCTATTGTTATGGCGAAATATGGAGCTGGGGAATATTGTGGATTTAACAAAAGGTATATTGATAGAACGGAAGGTGAACCCTTTAATCTTTTAGGATATTCTGAGCAAGAATTAATATTGGCTGAAGCGATAACAAGAGGCTGGATTAGCGGTGACGCTTCTGAGCATTATCAAAATGGAATATATGCTAATATGAAATTTGTGGCAGACGCAACTCCTGATAATCCGGAATATCATCACAACAGAAAGATTACAGATGATTATATTAATAGCTATCTTTCACAGAATACTGTAAAGCTTACTGGAGATACTGAAAAAGATATTGAAAAAATAATATTGCAAAGGTATTTGGCAAGTTTTTTACAGTATCCTTATGAGTCGTATTATAATTATCGGCGTACGGGATATCCGAAATGGAATGTCAATTCTGAAACTTGTTTAAATGAGATTCCAACTCAGTTTGCCCAAAGATGGAGATACTGTGAGGATGAATACAATGTTAATACAGAACAGGTAAATGAAGCAGTGAAACGTCAGTTCGGTGATAGTGGAGATACAAACAATGGCATTATGTGGATTTTAAAATAATGTGAATCAGGAGTTGGCTCTTTGAATTTCTGTTTTTTCATTCAGCCAGTTAAAGGAGGATTCAATAGGCTATTTGACCTTGAAAACAGTTTGCGAGAAAAGGCTTCTGGTGACTTCCTTCTCTGTTTGAGTACTTCCGGCTTTCCCTTAATTTTCTTATGTGAAGTAAGTACCTTGGACAGATTGCTTTCACTAAAGAAAGAGAAGTTGCTGTAAATCTTATCCCCAAGTACGGTTTTTCCGTACAGATATGGTATGAATCTGTCTTTGAATACAGTTAGGTCGTTTTTCGAAATCGGGGTCAGAGGCTTATCTCAGGGAAAGGTATTGTCTCCTTCTTTCGTTGTTCTACCATGTGACGTTGCATGCTAAGTAGTACATGTTCTTGATGGTGCAATACCCTTTTATGTTATCTCCGTTGTCACTTTCCCTTTCAGGTTCTTCTTTTTGCAGGTTGCAGTCGACATAGAATCCATAATGGATATAAGAGAGTCTCAATCCTTTGGCTTGAATGGTTTGTACTATGGCTTTCAATAAACTTTAGATGCTTCTGAAAGCATGTTTAAATATGTTTTAAATGTCTGTTAAGATGGTGATTTCGGAAATCATGACAATAGATACTTCTTGGCGAAAGTATATATTCATTGATGTCGAAGTCTCTCTGGCAGTAACCGCAGAACAGATGGACGGTAAGAATCTCCTCGTCTGTAAGTAAATTCGGGATTGTTTGTTATTGCTGAATCTCTGGCAGTAGAAACGCAGAGAATACTTATAGACATCATAGATATACAAATCTATTGTTTTAACTTTTTTCCTTGGAAAATCATAATTTAGAAATAAGTGGAAATGCTGTCTCTTATACACATCTGACGCTGCCGACGACTAGTCGAGTGTAGATC
>ERZ1027150.911-NODE-911-length-23053-cov-9.339421_pt1 | contig 23053 bp, 20 predicted proteins | sample MGYA00519276_ERZ1027150 | MGnify/ENA primary metagenome ERZ1027150 (study PRJEB26926, sample SAMN06164860) | human gut metagenome | biome: ENVO:00009003; feature: ENVO:2100002; material: ENVO:00002003 | host: Homo sapiens | place: USA | collected 2012 ... | reverse complement strand
AGATTAGCTGCAGTCTCGTGGGCTCGGAGATGTGTATAAGAGACAGGCATTATTCAATCAAAGCTATCTTCTCGTAACTTTGAAATTCCATTCAACAATATATAGAATCTATTGCCCCATATAATGATATTCCTAATTATCCCGAATATAAAGGTTAATCATTTTTTCTCTATATATTTTTTCGTAAAAAGGCTGTTTCACATAATGACTGATGGATATGCACTTCATTAATCCATCGGTCATTTCCATATTCCGATTTTTTTCTTTGTTTTTCTTTTGTATTTCTTTCTCATTCCATAATATATCATATATTTTATAATGAATATCCCACACCCTTCTACACGATAAGCTTGCCTTAATTGATTTTCTGTCTATCTCTTCTGCCCTCACATGTTCCCCATTATTTCCAAGTTCATTGACAGCAGCTTCAGTAACAATTTCATACACTGAAATTGCCTGTGACAATCCATTATTTAAAGCATAATAGTCATAAAGTCTAAGTATTAAATTAATAGATTCCCTTTTCTGTTTTCCCTCCATCCCTTTCCAGCTATTGCTAATACAGATTATTTCCCTCTCTGTCAGATACACGTTCTCTTTCCTATAAAGATTTTCCGCACGCAGCGTACATTCCAGAGCCTCTTTTTCCATCTTTACAAATTCTTCTCTCGTTACTTTTCCCTGTTCAAACTCTAGTAATGCCTGCTTCTCTAAAAAATATTGTTTATTCTGCGGAATATCCAGATCAATCCGTGATTTCAGGCTTTCCAATTGTTTACTTGCCACAGAAAACTTCCGGTCATTGATGTAATCTGCCAGTTCTTCTGCCATTCTTATGACTTCGCGGTCACTTGTGATAAGTCGTGACCACTGCATTTGTCCTGACAGTCCCAGTCTGTTTAATAATTTTTTGAGTGTTTCCCTCTGCATATCTGTCTGTCCTTTTTCCGCCCTGCGAAGTGATTTTACAGAACAGATTCCCTCACAGAGCTGCTCCTGCGTCAAGCCGAACATTTCCCTGCGGGTTCGCAGCACATCTTTCATACCAAAGATCCACTTCTGTTGGTAAAAGTAGGTGCAATCCTGCATATATGCCGGAACTTCATACTCTGCATACAAGTTTTTAATCATAGACATTAATTCTCTTGCATTTATCTTATCTGTCTCATTTTTTTCTAAATGCTCTGTAACTGCATCCTCTGGCATTGTTTCTAATATTTGTATTTCTATTTCCAGCAGTTCGACCAGATAATATGTCCGCCCGGCATCTCTTAATTTGTCAATAGCTTTTTCACATATCTTCAAATTTTCAGTCTGTGTTTCCAATAGCAGATTCATCTCCAATACCGATAATGGTCTTTTTTCGCTCCACACTTTTTCTGCATCCGGTATTGTAAGTATTACGGCTTTCCGATAACATTCAGCAATTTTTTCTTTCGAAGCCCCTTCCTGTTTCAAAACTTCTCCCCACATTGCCAAAATAAACTGATGATTTATTCTATCATTTTCCCTTAAATGTGCCTTATATTCTTTAAGCAAACGATATGCATCCTCTATTTTTTTATTCTGAATCGCAGATAAAATCTTCTTCTTATAATCCCATTCTTCGAAATCGCATAAATCTAACAGGTTTTCGTATAATTCTTTCGCTATACCAAGCCGCTCTAACAATCTGTCTCTGATATTTTTATTAATGGGGCGCTCTCCGTTTTCAATTTTCACAAGCTGGCTGGCACTCATTAATCCCATCGCTAACTGGTCTAATGATACATTTTCTTCTGTTCTTATATTCTTTAGTAATTTTGCAAAATCCTGATCTGCTTCTGACTGCGGATAAACTTTTGTTTCCTTCATACAATACTCTCTTTTCTCCATCTGTAAAAATGTCTACCGATATATCTTTTATGATAGTTTAAATCACAGGACTTTTCAATTTATATTTGCCCATATTGTCTCTGCTTTTGCCATCGCAGGCACAGAAACTGTCAATATCAAACACAAGCTGAAGACACTTTGTTTCCAAATAAATGATTGAAAAAGTGCGATTTTGTGGTAATATAATAGAATAAAAAGTGCGATTTTGTGGTAATATATCAAAATAAAAAACGCGATTTTGTTTGGAGGATCTATGTTTAAGCGAAAAATATACAGTAAACTACTATCCTGGAAAGAAGAATCCAACGGAAATACAGCATTGTTAATCGAAGGTGCGCGGCGAATTGGAAAATCTACGGTTGTGGAATCTTTTGCTAAGAATGAATATCAAAGCTATATATTAATTGATTTTTCAACTGTATCCAAAAGTATCAAAGCTCTTTTTGAAGACATTTCCGATTTAGATTATCTTTTTTTACAGCTTCAGTTACAATACAAGGTTGATCTTCACGAAAGAAATTCTCTAATTATCTTTGATGAAGTTCAACTATGTCCACTTGCAAGACAGGCAATTAAATCATTAGTAAAAGACCACAGATATGACTATATAGAAACCGGTTCACTGATTTCCATAAAAAAGAACATACAGAACATCCTTATTCCGAGTGAAGAAAGAAAACTCTCTATGTATCCCATGGATTACGAAGAATTCTTATGGGCTTTAGGTGATCATACAACCACCGCCTTAGTAAGAAAACTCTTTGACTCCCGCCATCCAATCGGAGATAAATTACATCGGAAATTAATGAGAGACTTCAGACTGTATATGCTTGTTGGTGGAATGCCACAGGCTGTAAATGAATATCTCCAGACAAATAATTTTCGAAAAGTCGATACCATAAAACGTGATATTTTAAATCTTTATGAGGATGATTTCAAGAAAATAGACTCAACAGGAAAGCTTTCACTTCTTTTTGATGCAATTCCTGCCCAGCTAAATAAAAATGCTGCACGATATCAAGTTTCCAGTGTACTGGCAAATGACCGAGCCGACAGTATATTAGAATTAATTGCCGAATTAAAAGATTCAAAAACTGTTCTTGTTTCATATCATGCCAATGATCCAAATGCTGGAATGTCAACTAATAAAGACCTTTGTAAATTTAAACTGTTCCTCTGCGACACCGGACTTTTTACTACATTGATGTTCAAGTACAAAGACTTTACAGAAAATATAATATACGAAAAACTATTAAATGATACGCTCAATACAAATCTCGGATATCTCTATGAAAATATAGTTGCCCAAATCCTTACTTGTAATGGCAATGAATTATTTTATTATACCTTTTTCAATGAAACTTCGCGGCATAATTATGAAATTGATTTTCTTCTTGCAAGTAGAAATAAAATATGTCCGATTGAAGTAAAGTCAAGCGGATACAAAACACATAAATCTCTTGATGAATTTTGCAAAAAATATTCTGATCGTATACTTGATAAGTATCTTGTGTATACCAAAGATTTGGCTAAGGACTCTGACATTCTTTGTCTGCCAGTTTATATGGTTCCTTTTCTATAAATTAGATTTGTATATAGCTGACGGCAAACTTAAAAAGGACCCCCGCAAACAGCTTCTGAAAACTGGATGCGAGGGTTTTCTCATAAAAATTTTCTACTGTCTGATATCCACATAGCCAAGCTGTAAGCTTGTCTCATCATAGAAATGGCTGCCACCATAATTGCTTAAGGTGAAGTACATCTCATTTAATTTTTCTTCCGGCACTTTGAATGCCATACGCACGGTGACGGTTTCACCTGGATTTATCGTATTAATGTAGTTGTTGTGGCGTTCTCCTCCATGAACATCCGATAAATAAACTTCCTGACTAAATCCAATAGATTCTTCGTTTACGCAATCCCATATATCGCCTGTTCCCGGTTTTTCATTCATGTATGCGTCAAACTGCATGTTTTCTCCATATTCTGCCAGAAGTGCAATGCCGCCGTTAAACATTACATTGGAAAGTGCCGTCTTTCCATTATTTTTATAATCCACTGTCACTGAAACAATTTTCATTGGAATCTCTTTGGTCTCCACAACTTCATCAACTGTGTTGATACCGTCTCCGCTCTTTAAATATTCCACTTTCATTGGCAATAAATTACCGTCTGTGTCAAATGCTGCTTTTGTATCATCCGCCAGCATATTTTCTGACAAACTGCTGATATTGTCGGAAATTGTTACATCGGAAACGATTGCTGTAAGTCCCGGTGTTGCTTCAATTCCATTCTGATCCAGAGAAATCTCACCGCCAATGAGGTGTATATTTTCCATTTTCTCTTTTGGAAATGTCATCAATGTTTCCGGTTCATCCGTTTCCGGTTCTCCTTTTCCTGCCTCATTTTCCATGTCATTCCAACTGCACACCTGCATAACATTCTCTCCGCTCGTTTCTTCTGTCGGAGTAATGGAAACACCCTCTGCGATCTGGAATGCTTCTTCTTTTGTCACATCCGGGAAAATGAACATCTCAAGGAGGTAGTTGTGTTCCGCGTAAATCATATATATTTTTTTTGCACCGGTTGTATTTTCATTCGCAGTTCCTTCTGTAGAAGAATTTTCTGCTGAATCACCCTCGGCAGGAGCTGTTTCCATGTAAACTGCCGGTCTGCCACCGATGCTGGTTTCCTCGCTCACAGCAATGCCTGTATTTTCAATGTCTGCTATTGTTTTTTCCGGTGTCAGCTGGTACACGATCATGCTGACTCCACCCTGCATATAATTATCTTCAAAACTGAATTTTCCTTCCTCTGACTGCACCATACCTTTCGGCAGATAAGAGGTTTCCAGTCTGACATATTCGGCTGTTTTACCCACTCTCTCTTCTGTCGTCTGATCTGCCATATTCTCCGTACTTTCTGCCGCTGTCTGTGGTCCTTCAATCTGTGTTTTTAAGCCATATTTTCCAATCTTCTGGTTATGCATCTGGTAAGCAACACCTGCACAGACCGTTGTTGCAAGTGCCAGAGCAGCCACCATAGATGCCACCAGCATACGGTGTGCCATGTTTTTTTTCTTTCTTTTCTTATAAGTTACAACTTTTGGATTGTCATTTTCTTTCTCCTGCCCGATCTGCACTGCAACTTCCTGCTCAATCATCTGCTTCATGCTCTCCGGCATTTTCGGAAATTGTTCTCTCATATCTTCTAATCTCATACTGTTACCGCCTTTCCTGCTATCCAAACGATACGAAATTTATTATTTTTCATTCGATATCCGTGTTTTTGTATGTCTGTTCCAATGGATCATCACTATGTCTCAATCTGCCAGCGCTTCTTTTAATTTTCCCCGCGCTTTTGCCAGCCTGTTTTTTACTGCACTCTCTGTCGTATCTAACAATGCTGCGACCTCTTTCACACTGTACCCTTCCATATAATACAGTGTGACGCACAGTTTTATCTGCTCTGGCAAATGGAAAATTGCTTCATATAAATCTGAATAGTCTTTGGATTCCGTTTCCTGCTCGTTCATCTGATAATCCTGCAGGGAAATAATTTTTTTCTCTTTGCGCATGATCGCATAACACTCGTTCATCACAATGCGGATGAGCCACGTTTTTGCATACGAGTCATCCTTTAATGTATGTAATTTTGCAAATGCTTTTACAATGGCTTCCTGTATCGCATCCGCACAGTCTGCGTCATTGTAGAGCAGAGACTTTGCGATATGATACATTGTTTCCTCGGAACCAATAATCAATTGTCCTAATGTTTCTTTTGTCATTTTATTTTGCGCTGTTTCCACTGACTTGTCCGTGGATCAGCTTCCTTTCTGCCGGCTTTTCACTTATTTACATAGATTAGATGCATGAGAGGCGGATTTGGTCTCTGTGCATTTTTACTTTTTAATAGAAAAACCTCACCAGCAGATTATACTCAGCCAGTGAGGTTTTTACTATCAATATTTTTTGTTATGCCCCTTCAATCTCCTTGATGCTGAATCCGTTTCCTTCCAGAAGATACGTGGCACTGCTTCCACAGTGCGGACATATTTTTGCATACTGGACTGTGGAATAGGTTTTTCCACAGTCCTCACACATGGTAACACCAGGTATGATCTCGATTTTTAATTCTGAGTCTTTTAAAAGCTCTGATCTGCTTCTTGCATAGCCCCAGCAGTCTGTCATGTATTCCGGGACAACGCCGCTGACTTCTCCAATCTCACAGGTCACGGATCTGATCTCTGTGAGATTGTTCTCTGCTGCAACATCCTCCACGGTACGCATAACATGTACAATAATTCCAAGTTCGTGCATTTTATTCCTCTCTGTAAATGATTACTTCTTCTTGGAGAATTTAATCTTAATCGCCTGTTTTGCTCCATTCGGAAGAATATATTTCAACTTATCTTCACTTGGAACCATCTTGCTGCATCCAGGCAGATCTCTATGTAACTTGATCGCATCAAACTCACACTTCGTTGTACAGATACCACAACCGATACATTTATTCTGGTCAACGACAGATGCTCCACAGCCAAGGCAGCGCGCTGTCTCTGCTTTGACCTGCTCCTCTGTAAATACAAGCTTTGCATCACGGAAGGAGTGTTTTGTATCGATGGAAGCATTATGTCCCGGTATCTGACGGCTGGAGTTATCATAATTTTCCACTTTGATATCGTTTTTGTCTAACTCGATGAAATCATTTCTGTTACGTCCGATCGTAAGGCTCGAATGTGGCTGTACAAAACGATGGATGGAGATTGCGCCCTGTTTTCCGGCTGCGATCGCATCAATTGCGAATTTAGGTCCGGTGTAAACATCTCCTCCAACGAAGATATCCGGCTCTGCTGTCTGGTAAGTAAGCGCATCTGCAACCGCTCCGTTGCCGCGTCCAAATTCCACTTTGCTTCCCTTTAATAAGTCGCCCCATACGATCGACTGACCTACGGAGAAGAATACATGCTTACATTCTACTGTCAAAAGCTGGTTCTCATCATACTGTGGATTGAATCTTCCGTCTGCATCTTTTACAGATAAACATTTCTTTAAAACGATTCCACATACTTCACCGTTGTCATCCACAAGAACTTCCTTTGGTCCCCATCCCGGATTTACAACGATTCCCTCTGACTCTGCTTCTTCGATTTCTTCTACAGATGCAGGCATTGTCTCTCTGGATTCCAGACAGAACATGTTGACTTTTACCATGTCACTGCCGCATCTCTTGGAATCTCTTGCAACGTCGATTGCAACGTTACCGCCACCGATCACAACGACATCACCTTTGATGTCATATTTCTCATTTGCATTGACTTCTTTTAAGAGGTCAACTGCGGAAGAACATCCTTTTACAGTATCGTTTGGAATGCCCGGAAGTCTTCCGCCCTGGCATCCGATCGCAATGTAGAACGCTTTGTATCCCTGCGCACGGAGTTCATCTAATGTGATATCTTTTCCGACTTCCACTCCGGTTCTGATCTCAACGCCCATCTCCTTGATGATATCGATCTCTGCCTGCACAACGTCTTTCTCTAATTTGAAGGATGGGATACCGTATACCAGCATACCGCCGGCACGCTCATTCTTCTCAAAAATAGTAGGTTTGTAACCTTTTTCAGCCAGATAGAAGGCACAGGATAAACCGGCAGGGCCACCACCGATGATCGCGATTTTCTCCTCAAAATATCCTCTGACAGATGGGACAACTTTCTCTGGAATGTAACGTGTCTCAGCTTTCAGATCCTGGGCTGCGATAAATTTCTTTACCTCATCGATCGCAATTGCCTGATCGATCGTTCCTCTGGTACATGCATCCTCACAGCGTCTGTTACAGATATGTCCGCAGACTGCCGGGAGCGGATTGTTTTTCTTGATCAGCGCCAGCGCATCCTGATATCTTCCCTGTGCTGCCATTTTTAAGTAACCCTGAACTGCAACGTGTGCCGGACAGGCTGTTTTACATGGAGCTGTACCAGTGTCATAGCAGTTGATGCGGTTGTTATCACGGTAGTTTTCATCCCACATCTCCGGTCCCCATTTTTTCTCAGATGGAAGAACATGTTTTGGATATTCTACCTGGGAACCATCTTTTTTGCATAATTTCTGTCCAAGTTTTACTGCACCTGCAGGACAATACTCTACACAGCGTCCACATGCCACACAGTCTTTTGCTTCTACTTTTGCGACATATGCAGAACGGGACATATTCGGTGTATTAAATAACTGAGAGGTACGAAGTGCATAACATACATTCACATTACAGTTACAAATCGCGAAAATCTTGTCTTCTCCATCGATATTGGTAATCTGGTGAACAAATCCATTCTCCTCTGCTTTCTGGAAAATCTCCAGTGCTTCCTCTCTTGTAATGTAACGTCCACCTTTGTTTGTCTCAACAACATAATCCGCCATATCACCGACTGCGATGCACCAACTCTCCGGGTCATCCGCACATCCTTCTTCATACGTCTGGCGGGAGCGGCGGCAGGAACATGGGCTTGCTGCATACTTTCCTTCATACTTATCCAGCCAGTGTGAAATATGCTCAATGGAAATAGACTGGTTCTCCATAGAGATTGCTTTCTCGACCGGAATAACATGCATACCGATGCCGGCTCCTCCTTCCGGTACCATAGGTGTTACCTTTTCCAGTGGCAGACGGCTCATTCTCTCGAAGAAACGTCCTACTTCCGGATGTTCCTCTAACATCTGAAGGTTCATATTTCCAAACTCAGCACTTCCCGGTACAAACATTGGAAGTACATACTGTTTCTCATGCTGTGGATTTTCCCAATTATACTCGATCACACCATTCACAGCCATCTGCTGTAAAACCTCTTCCAAGTGCTTTTTCTCAATGCCTGTCAGCTTTTCCATCTGATCTAATGTCTTTGGCTTACGAACACCCATTTTCAGTGCGATCTCTGCCATCTCATCTGTACACATTGCAGATAATCCCCAGTACTCCGGATCATACTTTGTGATTTTTTTCATCCCAAGCTTCTGCGGAACACGGTCTGTGATCATTTTAGCAAGCTTTACAATAGCTTCTCTCTCTACTTCGTTTTCAATAAATTCCGGTACAAAATTTCCCAATGGATCTGCCATTTCTTCCTCCTTATATGCAAAGCCGTCACTCTGCCGGCTCCTGTAAAAAAAATATTTTATTCTGCTTTCACTTATTTCTGATATTTAGAAATCTCAGTGCGGATCCAGTCCGCCCACTCATCAAAACCTTCTCCTGTCTTCGCTGAGACAAAGAAAATCTTTGCATCTGGATTTAATTTCAAGATGCGTTCTTTCACAGCCTCTTTGCTGAAATCATCAAAAACACTTAATGTATCACATTTGTTAATGAGAACCACATCACAGATAGAAAACATTAATGGATATTTTAAAGGTTTGTCATCCCCTTCCGGCACGGAAAGGATCATGGCATTCTTTGTACTTCCGGTATCAAACTCTGCCGGACAGACCAGATTGCCTACGTTCTCAAGCACAACAAAATCAAGGTCTTTTGTTCCGAACTCCCGGATTCCCTGTCTTGTCATGTCCGCATCCAGATGGCACATTCCGCCTGTATGGATCTGGATGGCACGCACACCGGTCTCACTGATCGCCTGTGCGTCCACATCAGAGTCAATATCTGCTTCCATGACACCAATCTTCATCTCGTCTTTGAGCATGGAGATCGTGCGTTTTAATGTCGTTGTCTTTCCTGCGCCCGGAGAAGACATAAGATTTAACAAAAATGTCCCCTCTGACTTTAATTCTGCGCGTAATTTGTCAGCATCCGCATTGTTGTCTTCAAAAATACTCCGTTTTACCTCAATCACTTTAAAGTCTTTCATCTGTTCTCCCTCTTCCCTTCTTCTATGTTCCGGCTATCCCATGTTTCCATGTCAGATCCCAGCGTCTGTCCTCTGGTATAACCAGATTGTTATTTATAAAACATTCTATCTATAACATACATTGCATAAGTATTATTGTCAATGATTTTGTTAAAAAATACACAATGTTTTGTCACTGGTATGTCCACAATTCATCTGCGTAAAAAAAGAAACTCCCTTCACATCAGGAAAGGAATTTCTTATTCACTGTCTCTATTCTGTTATTTTTACCCAAGAGCCACATCCAGCGACATCATCACCGTAAATCCCACTGCAAAAAAGATCGTTCCAAGGTCGGAATGTTCCCCCTGGGACATTTCCGGGATCAGTTCCTCCACAATCACATAGATCATCGCTCCGGCTGCAAAGCTTAACAGATAAGGCAGAGCCGGGACAATATATCCTGCTGCAAGGATTGTGAGCATTGCACCGACCGGTTCCACAATCCCCGAAAGCACACCGCCTGCAAAAGCTTTTGACACTTTCATCCCTTCTGCCCTGAGCGGCATGGAAATAATCGCCCCCTCCGGGAAGTTCTGTATTGCGATCCCTATTGACAATGCCATAGCTGCCGCCACTGTGATTTTTGCATTTCCAGCCAGATATCCTGCATACACAACCCCGACTGCCATCCCTTCCGGAATATTATGCAGCGTGACGGCCAGCACCATCATGGTGGTTCTCTGCAATCTGCTCTTTGGTCCCTCTGCGCTGACACTGTACCTGTGCAAATGTGGGATGATGTGATCTAACAGAAGCAGAAACAGAATGCCACCCCAAAATCCAGCTGCTGCTGGAATAAACGCAAACTTTCCCATCTCTTCCGACTGATCCATCGCCGGAATCAGTAAACTCCAGATGGATGCCGCCACCATCACCCCCGCAGCAAACCCGGTAAGAATCCGGGACAACCGTTCGCTCATATCATGTTTCATAAAAAATACGCACGCTGCACCGAGCGACGTACCCAAAAACGGAATTAAAATTCCATAAAATACTGCCTGATCCATAAGACACCTTCCTCTCTTATTATTAATAAGTAATTGCAAACTTTATTTCAGTTATTTTCTTTAAGTCCTCAATCAATTTTACAATTTCGTATTCTATTCATAATGTATGTATTTTATTGGTTAGTATCAACTAACTTTATTGTAATAATAAGAGAAAAAATGTCAATAGGTAGAAAAAGAGGTTACTACACAAAGCTGACATTCTTTCTGTAATAACCTCTTTATCCTATCCCGGTATTATAAAGCAAGTACCGCAACAACATACACCAAAATAAACAATATCGACAATAATATTCCGAATATTCCTGTAATAATCCCTGCAATCGCAAGTCCTTTGCCCGGCCGCTTCTGCACAAGACTTACAATTCCCTGTGGCAATGCGATCAGTGCAAGAATAATTCCAATATAAGGCAAAAAGCTGAATACAATCGCAAGAATTCCAAGTACCAGCGAACAGATTGCAAGGTTCTTGGTCGTTCTCTTATCCGGAACCGGTTCCCCGATCACGATCACCTGCTGTCTCGGTCTCGCCTGCTCCTCATATCCTCTGTCAAAGTTTTCTCCATAGTTTCCCTGTTCCATATGTAAACCGTCCTTTACTATGCAAGCTGAAGAAATACTACAATGACCATGATCAAAAGCTGTATTACCGTACATCCAACAAAAGCCCCGACAACATTCCCCATCTTACCTGCCAGTCCCTGTCTTACATAAACTGTTCCAAATAAAGCTCCGATCAGTAAACCCAACCATCCGCAAAGAAGAAATCCAGCGATACAACTGATCCCGATAAACACATTACACATTGTCGGTGTTTTATGCAATGGCTGATACTGCTCGCCGCTGCCCTGATATACTCCGTTCACAGCAAGATCAACTTTATTTCCGATTGCCACAACACGAATTTCCGTATCATCGATCATAATTGGATAATCCACCATCATCACCCACCAGTTCTGTGATTTCACCTTGTACGCCTGACCATTCACCAGAATCTTTGCTCCAAATCCTGCCTTGTACTCAATCACATTGTTTGTTCCATTTACCGTTACTTCCCATTTCTTTGTCATTTTCATGCTACTCCTTGTCTCCACGGTCTTTCTGCCGTATTCTTTATCATTTTACCACATAAAAGTATAAAAGAAAACCTTTTTTCGACTAAATTAGAAAAGGATTTTTATGTAACTTTGATTTCTTATTGCAAAACTGCGTTTCTATGTATCAGGAACATTTCACCGTAATTTCCTGTTACACGAAAAAAGCTTCGAGAAAATCTCAAAGCTTTTTGTTAGTAGCGAGAGGGGGAGTCGAACCCTCGACACCATGGGTATGAACCATGTGCTCTAGCCAACTGAGCTATCTCGCCATATTTCTGCCTGCGCTATCACGCAGTGATGTGTGCATCAGCATCGAAGATGCGTCACACATTTTCCACTCCGACCAATAACGTCCTGTCATTGTCTTCTGTAGAAATGGGACCTATAGGGCTCGAACCTATGACCCTCTGCTTGTAAGGCAGATGCTCTCCCAGCTGAGCTAAGATCCCATATACTTGCGAGTCGCTTGCGCAACTCGCTTTGCTATTATATAATGAATCACATAAAAAAGTCAACACTTATTTTTGTGTTTCTGCATTTTTTTAGGATTGCTATTTTCATCCGCTATTCTTCCAACAGCCGATCCACCAGTTTTACGCAGTCTGCTGCATCTTTCGAGTATCCGTCCGCTCCGATCTCATCTGCAAAACTTTCATTGATCGCCGCACCACCAATAACGATCTTGCTGTCGCATCCCATTTCTTTTGCCAATTCCACAACGTCTTTCATGCGCATCATCGTTGTTGTCATAAGGGCTGACAGACCAATTACTTTTGCATGCTCTTTTAAAGCAGTCTCAACGATCAGCGAAGCCGGAACATCTTTTCCAAGGTCAATCACATTGTAGCCATAGTTTTTCAACATAAGAACAACAAGATTTTTTCCGATATCGTGAATATCTCCTTCTACTGTTGCAACTACAATTGTCGCCTTTTGTTCCGCATCATTCCGCTCTAACATTGGCTCTACGTATTCGATCGCCATCTTCATCGTGTTGGCAGAGGAGATCAGCTGTGGCAGGAAATATTTCTGTTTGTCAAACAGCACGCCAACTTCATTGATCGCCGGGATCAGATGATGGTTGATGATCTCATCCGGTTTTTCTCCGTCGGCAAGCGCCTTTTTCACCTCATCTAAAATGCCACCCTTATTTCCTTTTAAAACAGCTTCAAAAATAGCACTTCTTCCTTCCTGTGATCCAGGTTTTGCCTGATCATCCGCCGCCGCTTTTTTTACCGGGACAAGCACGCGCTCCTGACCTGCGTACTTTTCAGCGAGCATGTTCATACGCTCAATATAGCGGATATCACTCTCTTCTCTTGCAAGAAGCAGATCAGACGCAAATGCGGCATTCATCAATAATTCCTGCGATGGATTTGCAATAGCCATTGTAAGCCCATGTGCGATTGCCATCGTAAGGAACGCTGTATTCACATAAGTCCGCTCCGGCAGACCAAAAGAAATATTGGAAAGTCCACAGGCTGTTGGCAGTCCAAGTTCATTTTTACAATAAGAAAAGGTTTCATAGCACTCAATGGCAGCTCTTGGATTTGCTCCGATCGTTGCAACCAGTCCGTCTACGATAATGTCCTCTTTGCTCATTCCGATCTTGATTGCCTGCTCCATAACCGTGCGGATGATCGCATGTTTTTCCTCAGAATCATTCGGAAGCCCTGCATCCGATAATGGCAGCAAAATAAACATTGCTCCGTATTTTTCTGCAATCGGAAGAAGTTTATCCATTTTCTCTTTTTCCATGGAAATCGAATTGATCAGGGCACGTCCCGGATAAATACGGAGCGCCGCCTCAATAATATCTACATGGCTGGAATCAATGCACAGCGGACAATCAACCGTAGAAGTCACTTCGTAAATCGTGTTGATCATCATTTCTTTCTCATCGATTCCGTTCATTCCCATATTAACATCAAGAATCGCAGCACCGTTTTCTTCCTGGTCTAACGCCATCTGACGCACCATGTTAAGGCTGCCCTCCCGCAGTTCTGCCTGAAGTTTTTTCTTACCGGTCGGATTGATGCGCTCACCGATCACCATAAAATTACCATCCAATGTAATTTCCACCAGTTTACGTTCAGAAGTCAGAATTCTTCTTTTTTGCGTCAAAGGTTTATGCAGCGGCATATCCTTCACTGCTTCTTTCAGTGCACGGATATGCTCCGGTGTCGTGCCACAGCAGCCTCCGATAATGGACGCACCGGCCTCCACCAGTTTTTTTCCACAGGAAGCAAACTCCTCTGGTCCCGTCTTGTAGACTGTCACACCATTCTCCAGCTCCGGCAGCCCTGCATTCGGCTTTGCAAGGATTGGGATTGTGGCATACTCTGCCATTTTTTCAACCGGTTCTATCATATCCTCCGGTCCTGTTGAACAGTTGATCCCAATCGCATCAGCTCCGAGACTCTGCAGTACGACTGTCGCCGTTGCCGGATCTGTTCCATAAAGGGTTCTTCCATCCGGGTTATATGTGAGCGATACCATGATTGGAAGATCACATACTTCCCTGATCGCAATGACTGCCGCCCTGCATTCCTGAAGACTCATCATGGTCTCTACCACAAAGAGATCAGCGCCTGCATCTGCAACTACCTCTGCCTGTTCTTTGTAGACATCCACAAGATCTTCAAACATCAGGTCGCCGATCGGATATAACTGTTGTCCGGTCATCGTCATATCCGCTGCCACCAGCGCTTTTCCCTGCGCCGCTTTTTGGGACAGGGCGATCAGTTCCCGGTTCATTTCTTCTAATCTGTCTGCAAGTCCATACTCTTCCAGTTTTATACGGTTTGCAGTAAATGTTGGTGCATACAAAATATCAGTTCCGGCCGCCACATAATCTTCCTGTAACTTTATCATAATATCAGGATTTTCAAGAATCCACTGTTCCGGGCACACGCCAACCGGCATGCCTGCCTTCTGCAAATTCGTTCCTGTCGCTCCATCCAGAATAACCGGTCCGTTTTCCACCAGTTTTTTAAATTCTGCTTTTGTCATTGTCTTTTGTCATTCCTTCCGCGGATTTGTTCCTTTTGATTATGCCATTTCCATAAATGCGGCGCAAGTATTTTTAAATTCCTATTTACAGCAATTCTTTGAGGATTTTATTGACCATTCCAGGATTTGCCTTTCCCTTCATTGCCTTCATCGTCTGTCCAACCAGAAATCCGATCGCTTTTTCTTTTCCATTACGGTAATCTTCTACTGACTGTGGATTGTCTCTGATGACCTGTTCCACGACTGCTTGCAGTTCGCCGGCATCATTGACGGTCTTTAATCCTTTTTCCTCAACGTATTTGTCAGGATCAATATCATGTTTGAAAACTTCCTCAAACACTTCCTTTGCAACCGTGCTGTTGATTGCACCGGAATCTGCCAGTTCAATGACTTTTGCAAGATTTACCGGAGAAAATTTAATGTCCTCCGGGTCCATCTCATTTTCTTTTAACAGACGGATGATTTCACCCATAATCCAGTTGGAAACTTTCTTTGGTTTCTTACATATCTCTGTCGTCGCCTCGAAAAGATCGGCAAATTTTTTATGTCCGGTGATAATTTCCGCATCATAATCCGGCAGACCGAATTCTTTTTTATAGCGTTCTAATTTTTCTGTGCGGAGTTCCGGCTGTCTTGCTTTAATTTCTGCGATCCACTCGTCGCTTATGACAATTGGAACAAGATCCGGTTCCGGGAAGTAACGGTAATCCTGTGCATCCTCCTTAGAACGCATTGCATAGGAGTACTCTTTGTTATCATCCCATCTTCTGGTCTCCTGAATGACCTTTTTTCCTTCCTCGATCAGCTCGATCTGACGGGTGCGCTCGCCCTCAATGGCTCTTGCGATCGCCTTGAAAGAGTTCAGGTTCTTCATCTCGGTACGTGTTCCAAATTCCGGTGCCCCCATCTCACGGACGGAAAGGTTAACATCGGCACGCATGGAACCTTCATTTAATTTACAGTCAGACGCACCAAGATACTGGATGATCAGCCTTAATTTTTCCAGATAGGCAATGACCTCCTCTGCGGAACGCATATCCGGCTCTGACACGATCTCGATCAACGGTACACCGGAACGGTTGTAATCGACAATTGAGCAGTCCTCCCACTCGTCATGCACCAGTTTTCCGGCATCTTCCTCCATATGGATTTCATGGATACCAACGGTTTTCTTACCCGCTGCAGTTTCGATCTCCACCCCGCCGTTCCTGCAGATTGGCAGATACAACTGGGAAATCTGGTAATTCTGCGGATTATCCGGATAAAAATAGTTTTTACGGTCAAACTTGCAATACTGTGTAATGCTGCAGTTAGTGGCAAGACCAACTGCAATCGCATACTCTACCACCTGTTTATTTAAAACAGGAAGAGAACCCGGCATACCGGTACATACCGGGCAGGTATGGCTGTTTGGCGCCCCTCCGAATGCGGTGGAGCAGCCACAGAAAATTTTTGTTTTACTTGCTAATTCAACATGGACTTCCAGTCCAATCACAGTTTCATATACTTTACTCATGACGATTCCTCCAAACTTATGCTAACGGACTGTGTTCATATTCCCTGGTCTGCTCAAATGCATACGCAACGCGGATAATGTTTTTCTCTTTGAAGCAGTCGCCGATCAGTTGTAAGCCGATTGGAAGTCCGTTGGAATCTTTTCCACAAGGAAGTGAAATTCCCGGAAGTCCTGCAAGGTTTACAGAGATGGTATAAATATCTCCGAGATACATTTTAATCGGATCACTTAAGGATTCCCCTAACTTCGGAGCCGTTGTCGGGGCTGCCGGTCCTAAGATCACATCGTATTTTGCAAATGCTTCATCAAATGCTTTTTTGATCAATGCCTTTGTGCGAAGTGCTTTCAGATAATAAGCATCATAATATCCACTGCTTAATACGAAGGAACCCAGCATGATCCTTCTTTTTACTTCCGGACCAAATCCTTCCGAACGTGTCTTTTTGTACATATTATGAAGTCCTTCGTATTCCTTTGCGCGATAACCATATTTTACTCCGTCAAAACGTGCAAGGTTTGAGCTTGCCTCGGCACAGGCGATGACATAGTAGGCAGGAATTGCATATTCCACAAGACTCAGATCAAATTCCTCTACGACCGCACCTTTTTCTTCTAAAACCTTTGCTGCATTTAATACGGCCTCTTTTACTTCCGGATCAAGTCCCTCTCCAAAATAATCTCTTGGGATTCCGATTTTTAATCCTTTCACATCATCTACCAGAGCATCCGTGAATTTTAAGTCATCTCTTGCAATGGATGTGGAGTCCTTCTTATCATAAGAAGCAATTGCTTCTAAGATTGTTGCACAGTCTGTCACATCTTTTGCAATCGGTCCGATCTGATCCAGTGAGGAGCCATAAGCGATCAGTCCATAACGGGAAACGGTTCCATAAGTTGGTTTGATTCCGGTCACACCACAGAATGAACTTGGCTGACGGATGGAACCGCCGGTGTCAGAACCTAACGCATAGGAGCATTCTTCTGCTGCAACCGCTGCACAGGAACCACCGGAAGAGCCACCCGGGACATGAGCTTCATTCCATGGATTCTTAGTTGCCCCGTAAGCGGACGTCTCTGTGGTACTTCCCATCGCAAACTCATCCATATTTGTTTTTCCAATGATCACCGCACCTGCTTTTTCAAGATTTTCTACCGCTTCTGCAGTGTACGTTGGTTTAAAATTATATAATATCTTTGAGGAACAGGTCGTCAGCAGATCTTTCGTGCACATATTGTCCTTGATGGCGACCGGCACTCCGGCAAGCGGACCTGTAAGCGTTCCATCATCGATCATTTTCTGTACTTCCTCTGCACGTTTTAATGCGCCTTCACGATCCACTGTCACAAAACTGTTCACTTTTTTCTCTTTTGCTTCAATTGCATCTAAAGCTGCTGTAACAGCCTCTGTAACCGTAACTTCTTTTGCTTTTATTTTTTTGCCTAATTCCACGGCAGTCAAACTCATTAAACTCATTTCTATCACCCTTTCTTCCTTATTCTATGCTCACATCCAACACATCTGAATTGCTAACCGATCGTCTTTGGCACCTTGAATCCACTGTCTTTCATGGAAGGCGCATTAGAAAGGGTTGCTTCGCTTCCGTCTCCATTCGTGACAACGTCTTCACGAAATACGTTTGTCACCGGGAAAACATGAGACATCGGCTCAACTCCTGTGGTATCTAACTCATTTAATTTATCAATATAGTCAAGCATGGCGCCCATATCTTTTTTTGCCTGCTCTTTTTCTTCTTCATTCAATTCCAGTTTTGCAAGAATTCCTACATATTCAATGGTTTCATCCGAAATAATATTTGCCATTTTTCTTATCCTCTCTGCTTTCTTTCCGGCTATGGCTCTAATCTGCTCATATCACGCGGGAACAATGTGGTCTCTCTGACATTGTCTTCACCGATCAGTTTCATCGTCAGACGCTCCAGACCGATTCCTAGACCTCCGTGTGGCGGCATTCCGTGTTTGAATGTGTCCATGTACTGCTCCATGCCCTCGGTTGTCATGCCGCGTTTTTCGATTTTTTCCAGCAGCATGTTGTAATCGTGGATACGCTGTCCACCGGTCGTGATCTCCAGACCGTGATACAATAGATCAAAACTTAATGTAAACGTCGGATCTGCCGGATCGTCCATTGCGTAGAATGGTCTTTTCTTGGAAGGATAATGTGTGACAAACACGAAATCTGCATCACATTCCTCTTTAAAATACTGTCCGATCAAAGCCTCCTCTTCCGGTTCAAGATCATATGGGTTACGAATTTTTCTGCCGTATTTTTCAGCTACTTTTCTTTTTGCCTCGTCGAATCTGACGGTCGGGATTTTATCCACATTCGGCAGTGTCACACCAAGGATTTTCAACTCTTTTTCGTAGTCCTTTTTCAAAAGGTCAACCATATACTGTAAAAATCCGGTCTCCATTGCCATGATATCTTCGAATCCATCAATGTATCCCATCTCAAAATCAAGACTGGTATACTCATTCAAATGACGTTTTGTATTGTGTTTTTCTGCACGGAACACCGGGGCTGTCTCAAATACACGGTCAAATACGCCAACCATCATTTGTTTATAAAACTGTGGGCTCTGCGCTAAAACAGCCGGTCTGTGGAAATAGTCCATACGGAACATATTTGCACCACCCTCAGCGCCTTTTGCTCCGATCTTTGGCGTGTGGATCTCGGTAAATCCCTGCTCATAAAGAAAATCACGGAATCCTCTGACGACACCTTCCTGAATCTTAAATTTTGCACGCTCTCTTATATTTCGAAGTGCAATGGAACGGTTGTTTAAGTTTGCTTCCAGAGAAGTGTTTAATTTCCACTTGGAAATTGCTAACGGCATCGGTGCAGCCGGCTCAGATAATACCCGGATGCTGTCTAACCGGATTTCAAAACCATTCGGTGCCCTGTCCTCACTTTTCACTGCACCTTCCACTTCCACGGTGGCTGCTTCTTTCAGGTCTTTTAAGTCAAACTTTGTTTTTCCCTCTTCAAATACACATTGAAGAAGTCCTTCCCTTTTTCGTAAAACGACAAATGCAACCTCTCCCATATCCCTTATGGTATGGACTGCACCGTTCACTTTTACGGTCTTTCCTTCGAAATCTCCTGCTAAGATCTCACTGATCTCTACTGTGTCTTTTTTGTTTACTCCTGTCATGAATTCCATACGTTTGTACGCTCCTTTTCTTTCCTTATTTTGGGAATTACTCGGTGCGGGACGGAATAATCATTATAATAAATGAAACTAAAAAAGCCCTGAAAGAACAACTTCGTTCTTTCAGGGCGAGATATACGATTATCCCGCGGTACCACCCGCATTGGAAAATGATAACATTAAATTCATTTTCCCACTCAATGTGCGTAACGTGCACTGACGTACTGACCTACTTACATACCGGTCATCACAATGATCCAAATAGCTTCGGCTGTAATACCCGGTTATGGTTCAACCAGTCTGCTCCAGAGTGTTCCCTGTATCTCCTCTTTCAAACAGCGCTCTCAGTCGGTGACGCTGTATTCCTGTCGACGCCTGAAGATCAGAGTCTCTATCAACGCTTTACTGTGTTAATGTTGTAATATTTATATCACTTCAAAAACAGAAATGCAAGAAGAAATTTGATTTTTATTATAACAAATTTTAATAATTGTTATTCTTTTTGGTTAAAAAACATCAATTCCAACGATTTATCATGCCAGAAACCCGCCGGATCACCATCACTGCAAGAAGTCCGATCACCGTTCCGGAAGCAATCCCTGTGATAGCAAGAACCGGGAGATAATAAATTAAAGTTGCCGTATCAAGTACCCACATTGCGACAAATATCTGACCTGCATTGTGCGAAATGCCGCCGAGAACGCTCACTCCGGCAGCCGAAAAAAGCTTTGATCTCTTTGCCAGATACATCACTGCAAAACTCAAAAGTCCCCCGGCAAAACTGTAAAGCATCGCTGCCATGGAACTAAATGTAAGCCCTGTGAGCAGGATACGCACCATGGAAAGTGCAAATGCTTCCTTTGTTCCAAGTGTGTACAGTGCGACCATCACCACAAGATTTGCAAGTCCAAGCTTTGCCCCTGGAATCCCCAGATTTACCGGGATCAGCGTTTCAATATAGGAAAGCACAAATGCAAGTGCCACAAGCATTCCAAGAAGTGCTGTTTTTTTTGCCATAATCATTCCCTTCTTTTCTCTAATGCTGCAAAATGTCGATTCCGGAGTCTTCTCCGTTCTCGATCGTGATAACTACCTTATCCGGGAGACAGACGATCGTCTCTTTGTTCCTGCTGATTTTATTGTGATGCACACAGATCTGATCCGGGCATGACGCTTCCGGCATATTCACATAGCCATCCAGAATCGCAAACCGGTTATAAGAGCCATCCTCAAACCGTATCGTCTCTGTATGATCCTCCGAGAGTGGATATCTCCCATATTCCACACCGTCCACCGTCACAACGGCAACTGCATTTTGGGTCGATATCTTCTGGTAATACTGTATTGCAACGTATATACCGGCCGCCGCCACAAGTAACACAGCGATCAGGAGCCAGTCATTTTTCCGGATGTGTAACGCTTTCCCATCCTGCGCCCCTGCTTCTTTTTGAGATGGTTCTTTCATCTGAAATATTTTTTTCATCTGGGACTCTCTTTCCTCTTTGTTTTCTTTTTATCAGCAGCACTTGTTTCTTTGCCGGATCAAAAATACTTTATCATCACCTGGTGTATTCTTCAAATCCATCCGAATACTGAATGCTTCCGTCTTCTAAAATCCACATTGCCTCCACACCGTCAAGCTGATTTACAAATTCCATTCCTTCCGCAAGCGGCATATTAAAAACCGCAGTGGAATACGCATCTGCCATTCCAGAATCATTTGTGATAATGGTAACGGATGAAAAATTATCTGCCGGCATCAGGGTATCCTGATCGATAATGTGACAGTATCTTTTTCCATCGACTGTATAATAGCGTTGGTAATTTCCACTCGTTACCACGCTTAAATCCTGAACTTCCACTTTTTTTATATATGCCTGATCACTCTCCACATCAGGATTCTGAATTCCGACCGCCCAGGCGCTTCCATCCGGGTGTCCGCCAATAGCGCACACATTTCCCCCGACCGAAAAAAGCATGTACCGGATCCCAAGTTCATTTTTTGCATACTCTGCAACCTTTTGAACCGCATAACCTTTTCCAATACTTCCAACATCTAACGACATATCCGGGTCTGTCAGATAAACCGTAGACGCCTCCTCGTCAATGACAATATCATGGATATCTGTATGTTCTGCTGCTCTCTCCAATTCATCCATCGGCGGCAGCTCTGCAGAATCCGGATCTTCACTTCCTGCTTCCCTATAATCATGCCAGATAGACAGCACACTTCCCATTGCGATATTCATGTTTCCATCTGTTTTTTCATCCATCGTAATGCCGAGTTTCAACAGCTCAATGATTTCCTCATCCACCTTTACCGGCTGGATTCCCGCATTATCATTGATGGTCTTGATGTTATTCATCCCCTCATAGTCGTGATAAATATCATACAGATCATTATAGTATTGAAACTTGTCTTTGATCAATGACATCTGTTCCGAAAATTGCTCTTTTGATGACGCATAACCAATAATCTGTGTCTGTGTGTCAAACACATCAAAAAAAGATGCCTCATATTTTTCCAGATCCTTCCCTGTGCTATGTCTGTAGGCGATCACGCCAATCAATGCAAGCAATATCAAAACTGCCGCAATCTGTCTCTTTTTTTCCATTCATTCTTCCTCTCGTATAAAAGAAAAAGAGGGGTTATACGCCCCTCCTGCCGTCATCCTTATTTTTTCTCATAAATGCCGAATTCATTCTGGATCAAAATATCGCCAACCTCTAATTCCAATGGCAGCTTATACTTCTGAACTTCTATGGAACCATTCTGTGTGGTCAACATCACACTTGTCTCCTTAAATGATTCAACTGTATATTCTTCTACTTCTTTTTTTCTTTTAAACATAAATTGACGCCCGTTTTCCTATTCCCAAACTCTAAAAACCAAAGAAGATTATATCAAGCCTCTGTCATTCATGCAAGATATTTTTTCGTTGTTTTTCTTCCAGATAATGGCAGCGTATTTGTAGTTTTTATTTTAATTTGCGCAATATTTTTATGATCTTCACCTCAAAGACTACCGCAACTACAAGAATCAGCCCCATAACAATCAGACTATATGCTGCATCGACCCGATATCCTAACGCATCGCAGATGCTGGTAAAAAGAAGAGACAACACAAATACCAGTTTGATCAATTCCACCATGCGGATCGTATATTTGCGTATCGCGCCGGTACAGACCTCGCGCGACAGTCCGTTAACGCGCTCCGGGTAAATAGCCAGCACAGTAAGCCCCATATAGACAAGAATCAGGATCAGCACATTCATGACAATACGCACTGCCCCTGCGCCGTAGACAATCCCATAATAAACCTGTAATCCCATATAAAATAATGCTGCTATCGCCGAAATAATCTCGAAAACGAGTGTCTCTGTTGACAAATGATTTTTCTTCATTCTATATCATTTCCTTTTCTGGTATTGCTCTGTCTCTTATACACATCTCCGAGCCCACGAGACTGCAGCTAATCT
>ERZ1027150.903-NODE-903-length-23265-cov-12.512796_pt1 | contig 23265 bp, 17 predicted proteins | sample MGYA00519276_ERZ1027150 | MGnify/ENA primary metagenome ERZ1027150 (study PRJEB26926, sample SAMN06164860) | human gut metagenome | biome: ENVO:00009003; feature: ENVO:2100002; material: ENVO:00002003 | host: Homo sapiens | place: USA | collected 2012 ... | reverse complement strand
TTAGCTGCAGTCTCGTGGGCTCGGAGATGTGTATAAGAGACAGAGCATGTAGAAAGCATATAGTTTCCTCGTTTGGACAGGAATTCGATTCTCCCCAGGTCTATTTAAATAACCAAATGGAAAACTATTACTAACATTAATAAGATTCTTATGAAAAAGTTTTTTTTGTTATTTTTCTGTGGAGAAATTTTGTTTTCTTGCTCTAATGAAAAAAAATCTCCAATTTAACAGAGGACACTCACAGTGTTACACTTGTAAAAGATGCAGGAATTGGAGAAGATGCGTATAAACTTTATGAATATTTACAGTCTTCATTGGTAAAAACAAGAAGTTTGAATGCATTATACCCAGATAACTATGGAGGAAGCTATCTTGATGAAAATGGAGATTTTGTTGTTTTGATTGTTAAAGAACAAGAAACAAAAGGTTTGGGGTTCGTTCCCAAAGGAGCTGTTATAAAATCGTGTAAGTATTCTTATAATGAATTACTTAATATTCTTGAAACACTCAAGGGTTATAAACTCACCGACAATCGAGAAATCTATAATAATTTCTTAGTATTTTATATAGATGATAAATTGAATAGAGTTATAGTAGAACTTACAGACACTTCGTCAAGTGCTAAGCAGGCATTTAAGGAAAATGTTTCAAACTCCGATGCCATAATTTTTGTTAAAGCTTCTACTAAAACAGAATTACCTGTAACTCCATTTAATAATTCTAACAGTGAAGAAATTGAGTATATACCTTCTTGCGTCGATTGAAACTAGAGCCGCCAGCCATCCTTTTTTGTAGGAGTACCTTTGGGAGATGTGTCAATAGATTATAGAGCTAAATTCATGATTCCATTCACAGATTTAAACCGACGACATCGGATGCACAATCGGCGACGTTGAATATACAGCCGACAACGACAACTCTACAGCCAACGACGACAACTAAAGCATCCGACACTCATCATCGCCTTTTCATACTGTATCCATCAGGAAATAATCACTTTTCCTATCCGAATCCGAGCTAAAACATAACCATAAAAAAATCCGACAGACAGCCCACTAAAGCAGACTGAGACTGTCGGATTCCCCTATAACTATATCGACCTTATCTTATTAAACTACCAAAAGCCATAATACCTTGATGATTAATATCAATATTCTCCAAAGATTGAAGCAAAGCCAGCGATTTGTCTTTCAACCCCAATCCACAGTAACCAAGAGCCATCATGTACTTACAGTGAATGATATTGCGAACCTCCAAGTCGTCTTCCCAAATCAAAAGATCAGGCAAAGACACCGCAAAGTAATCCAGTTTCACTTTATCGAACAGATGCTTTTCTCCATAAGATATCAATTTGTGGAAACGACCTTTAGCCTCATCAGTTCTACCCAGTTTCATTAATGCCAATCCCTGATAGAAAATCTTATCCGGTTTAGCATCGTTATAATACAGGGCTGCAGCAGGTTCTGTAGGACCGAGTGTAGCCTTCTCCCAGCATTCTTTGGCTTTCTCTTTCTGCCCCATTGCATCGTAGGCACATCCCAGGAAATAATAAAAATCGTTTTCCTGTGCACCATATAGTTTACCTTCTCCCAGGTGATGAGGATAGACCAGACATTCTTCCAGCAACTGAACAGCTTCTTCGTTTCTTCCTTCTTTCAAGGCAAGTTTAGCCAGTTCAACACGGGCAAACTGGTATTGTGCAGGAACTTTTCCTTCTCCCCCTTCCCATGGATGGAAGATATGAGCATCCAATAAAGTCTTCGCCTTTTCGTATGCACCAGTCTGGTTCAACAAAGTAATTTCTTCCAGCACCAAGTCATCACGCTGCGTAATCAATGCCGGATACTGCTGCAAGAAAGCCAGACGTTCCGCGTGCGGACGCTGCATTCTCTTATAAAGCTGATCGAGTTCCATCAAGATTCTGGCATCTGTTTCATCCAAACGGAATGCTTTTTCCATACATTCCAATGCTTTTTCTGCCTGATGCTGCTTGTTGAAGTAAACCAAAGCCAAGTTTCTCCATACGGTTGGGAAAGAAGAATCCAAAGTTGCAGACTTTTCCCAGTATTCTGTTGCCAAATCGTACTGACGCTTGTCATAATACAGGTTACCCAAATAATAAGGAGCTCTTGCGTCTTCCGGATTCTTTTCCATAGCACACTGAAGCGCAAGGATTGCTTCCAGACGGTTAGGGAAGCAATAGTCCGGACAAGCAGCTACTGCTTTTGCAAAGATAGCATCTGCACCTTCCAGTCCTCCTTCTTCCAGGCACCATCCCCAGTAATAATAAGTCATCGGAGTAACAGCATTTTCAGAAGAAGCAATATTCCACAACGAAGCCGCTTCAGTCCAGCAGCCAGCGCCACAATAATCCAAAGTAATTTCATCGTAGTTGTGTGCTTCGCCACGCATCAGTTCTTTCAAGACCTGCAAGTCAGCTACATCCCCTGTCAGAAGGTATTTTTCATAATGGCATCCGAAGTTGAACTTATCAATATCCAGAGAATCTTCAATCAAACGCAGCGCATCTTCTTTTCGTCCCATCTTACGGAGAATTGCAGCTTTCAAAGCTCTGGCCTTATGATGATGCCAGTTGCGAATCAATGAACGGTCAATTTCATCCAGTGCATCTTCCAGACGACCCTGCATCAATGAAATCTGTGCACAGGCAAAATAGCCGGCATCTTGCCATGCTGCATTCCAGCACGATTTATAGAAGCGTGCATAAGCTTCATCCATACGTCCCTGATATTTCAATGCCAACCCCAGGTTGTAAATAGGTTCGCCATCGTACGGGTTCGGATTGCGTTTCTGCAATGTCTTTACTGCAGTCAACAAATACTGTTCAGCACGTTGGAAACGTCCTTTACGGATGTACCACAAACCAAGCGCATTGTTGTTGCGTACATCAATCGGGTCGCGACGCAACGCTTCTTCATAATACTCAACCGGATTATAAGTTGCATGACGGTACTGTTCCAAATGCAAACCAGTGAGATACAACTGTTCTGTTGTTTTTATTTCTTCAGGCAACAGGGCTGCTTCTGCTGCATCCGGAATAGGTTTCACTTCGTCCGGCTCTGCATGCCAGTACAAAAGTTCTTTTGCACCTGCAGTAACAACCAGTTCCAGACGTGTGAATTGCTCTTCGCCTACTGCTACCGTTTCGTTCAAAAGTTCTTCCGGAGTAATGGTTACTTCTTTCTGATAGTATACAGTTCCATCTTCTCCTCTCAAAGTAACGACTACCTGCTGACGTGAAGTAGCAAAGATTTTAAAGCATACTTGTCCTTCACCTTCCGGTTCAATATTCATCAGCAAATCTTTGGTTGCATTTTTTACAACACCCAGTTCTCTATAAGGCAAGAAGTATTGTACGAAACTCTTTTCTTCATAAGGCTGCAACCAGGTGAAGTCTGGCTGGTTTTCAGTATATACTCCGGCCATCAGCTCGATATAAGGTCCGTCTTCGTCGGTCAGGTTACGGTCCCATGCCCGTCCGAAGTCTCCGTTCCCCCATGTCCACTGTTTCTTTCCGGGAGAAATATGATGGCTTGCCACATGCAACATTCCAGCCTGTGTATCGTTTTCATAACCTCCTTCGAAATCAAAACGAGAATTTACTGCCATATACGAAGTTGGCACTTTGATATTCTTATAATTGGAAATATCTACTCCGGCAGAGTAGTCCATTTTATAATAAGTCCCTGTAGCGATAGGGAAGCTTGATACGGCACGTTTTCCGTGGTCGAACACTGCATTGATATCGGGTGGGAATACGCTCTGATAATAATCGTTGACAGCTACTGCCGGATTAGCCCACCAAAGGAAAGTCTGAGGAACTTCAGTACGGTTGTAGAGTACTCCCTTGATTTCCAGAAAAGCATGTCCCGGACGCAAAGTAAATCCAGCCATACCTTTCTGATGGAACATCCGTTCCATTTCGTTTACCCATACAGTTACACTACCATCGGCATTTTCTTCAATTGTAGTATCTACCGGCATGTATGTACTGGGACGATGATGCTGCGGCCAGTTGAATTCAATACCTCCCGAAATCCATGGCCCGGCAAGTCCTACCAAAGCCGGTTTAATCACATGGTTATAATAAATAAAATGCCGTTGTTTGATTTTATCATATGCCATCTGCACACGTCCGCCCAACTCCGGCAAAATCATTATCTTGATATACTCATTTTCTATAAAAACAGCATTATATTCCTTATCTACTTTTTCATTGGCAATTGACTCGATAACCGGATAAGGATATACCACTCCGCTACTTCCCTGATATACACGTTTTTCAAGGAAGATAGGATTTTTTTCAGGTTTTCCGACTTCATAGGTAGGAATTACAACCTTTTCTTTCCATGCTTTTACCATTATATTGTATTCTTTTTAAAATTTATTTTTCAAGTTTCAACCGGAGCAGTCAGTTGTCAGACAATACCGCTCCCATCTTATTTAATATTTTGTTTTATCAACCAGTTCTTCCTCCAGCATTTCCAGCGATTTTCCCTTTGTTTCGGGCAAAACACGAAGGAAATACAGAAAACCTACCAGACAAATGGCTGCATAAATCCAGAAGGTACCGTAGCTGCCTAATGCATGGTTAAGTAAAGGGAAAGTATAAGTCAGCGTAAAGCTTCCTACCCACAAGGCAAATGTGGCAGTAGCTACGGCTACAGCACGTACTCTGTTCGGGAATATTTCAGTCAACAAAACCCAGGTTACAGGGCCCAACGACATGGCATAACAAGCAATGGCCAAAACGACTAAAACGACCATAAAGAATCCGCTGACCTGAAAGAAATAGCAAGTGCCAAGAATCAGATAAATACCAGCCAGTCCACCTGCCCCCAAGAGCATCAGAGCTCTGCGTCCCAAACGGTCGACTGTATAAATGGCCACAATCGTAAAGATTACATTTGCTACTCCTGTCACAACAATATTGAACAGAACATCACCCAACGAATATCCTGCCGACTGGAAGATCTCCTGTGCATAATTGAAGATGACATTGGTACCACTCCATTGCTGAAATACTGCTACAATAACTCCCAGCATCAGTACCTTACGGAACGGACGGCTAAACAGCAAACGTAATCCTCCCTGTGATTGCTGTCCTTCTACTGTACTCTCCATTTGCTCCAGTTCATGAAAAGCATATTCCTTACCTCCAATACGCGTTAAAACCTTTCTTGCTTCATTACTTTTTCCCTTCATAGCCAGCCATCTTGGACTTTCTGGAATAAAACAAGACAACAGGATAAATATTACAGCAGGGAAAGCAGCTCCCCAAAACATCCATCTCCATCCCATTTGTCCGTTCCACGAAGCACAGATATCTGCTGCAGTAAATGTTTCCGGTATCGGATCAGCAATCTGCCAGTTTGCAATCTGAGCTGCCAGAATCCCCAATACAATAGTCAACTGATTGAGAGAAACCAAACGTCCTCGTATCGCGGTAGGAGCAACTTCTGCAATATACATAGGCGACAAACCTGAAGCGATACCGATACCTATTCCACCCCAAAAACGTGCTACAAGAAACCAGATAAAACTGGAGAAAGCACCGGTAGCATAAGCCGAAAAGAAAAAAATAAGCGCAGAAACAAGCAGTAACGGCTTGCGGCCGTAACGGTCGGCCATCATACCGGAAACCATTGCTCCTACCAAACAACCAAGTAAAGCAATGCTCATTGCTAACCCCTGCATGGAAGGATTATCGGCTATATCAAAGTACAATTCATAAAAAGGTTTTGCGCCTCCGATTACCACCCAGTCGTATCCGAAAAGAAGACCTCCCATAGCAGAAACCAGACAAATAAAATAGACAAATCGCTTATTATACGTTTTCATGTAACTAGATAATTAATTTTAACAGAACAAAAGTAGAGAGTAAAATAGAGGTAAAAAATAGAATCTTTTCAAGAAAACATGGACAATCTTATTTTTCTATATATATTTGTCACTGTAATTATGTAAGGGCAAAAACAGATGGTGCGATTAAAAAGCGGATTCAACGGAGAACGGGCAATAGTCATTCCACAACTCATTATCAAAATAATGGAAAAGGATCCATTAATATCCATGCTTCATATTACAGATATCGGATATTATCCCAAAGCCAGTCATCATTTTAGGGAACGGAAAACTCCAATCAACCAATATGTATTTATCTATTGTGTGAATGGTTCGGGCTGGTTTCGTTCGGGAGAAAACGAATACAACGTATCAGCCAATCAATATTTTATCCTTCCTGCCGGAATATCACATGCGTATGCAGCAAACCCAGACGACCCATGGACTATTTACTGGATTCACTTTAAAGGAGTGCTGGCCCCTCACTATGCACAAAAGGTTGCACACCCTGTTGATATCAAACCTGAAATTCATTCCCGCATCAGCAACCGTATAGCTCTGTTCGAAGAGATTTTCAATACACTGAAAGCCGGATACAGCAACGAGAATCTGCACTATGCCTCTTCTTTATTCCATTACTACTTGGGGTCACTGAAATATATCCAACAATACCGGAACGCAGGAGCAAAAGAAGCCGACGACAGCAATGTAGTAGATATTGCCATCCACTACATGAAAGAAAATATAGAAAAACACCTCACATTACAGGAGATATCGGAACACTTGGGGTATTCAGCCTCTCATTTTTCGATGCTGTTCAGAAAAAAGACCGGACATAGCCCATTGTCTTATTTCAACCTATTGAAAATACAACAGGCCTGCTTTATTCTTGATTCCACTGATATGAAAATCAATCAGGTGTGCTACAAAATAGGGATTGAAGACAGTTATTATTTTTCAAGACTGTTTCATAAAATAATGGGTATATCGCCCAAAGAATATCGTAAAAAACAAAAAGGATAAATCCCGGAAGGTTTCAGAAATATAATTCCGAAGACAGCGCAATAATTGTACTTAAGGAGCTTAATTGCCGGTAAACCATTCCTTAAACTCATTTACCTTAGCTTTACTGATTAAGATTTTCTCAGCAACAGGAACTTTCAGATTCACCGACAAGCGATTGTTAAACCACAAATCAATATCCTTAATAACTTTCTTCGAGAGAATATACTGACGGTTAGCCCGAAAAAAATGGTGTGGATTTAACGAGTCCGCCAACTCGTCCAAAGTCTGTGGAAACATATATTCTTTTTGATTCACATCTACAGCCTTGACATTTCCATCTGCAATATAAAAATATAGAATATCCTCTGCTGCAATCGGAATAAATTTATCCCCTTTGGCTGGAATCAAAAAATGTGTCTTATAACTTTCCTGCTTATGCAACTCACGAATCAATTTCAAATACCCAGGCTCCTCTGCAGCAGCCTTCCCTTCCAGCCTTTTCAATTTATCTAAAGACTGAATTAAGTCCGCTGTAGTAATAGGTTTCAGCAGATAGTCTATACTGTTTACTTTAAAAGCTCTTAAAGCATATTCATCGTAAGCCGTTGTAAAAATAATAGGACACGTAATATCTACATGATGAAAAATCTCAAAAGCAGAACCGTCGGCCAAATGGATATCCATAAATACCAAATCGGGCATTGAATGATTCTTCAGCCATTCCACTGTATCCCAAATACTATCAGTCTCACCTACTACCGCTATTTCGTAACCGGTCTCTGCAATGATAGCTTTCAAATTACGCAAAGCCGCTTTCTCATCTTCTATAATCAGTGCATTCATACTAAAGGAAGGATTACGGTAAAACATTCATTTTCTGTTTTCACCTCTATATCTTGTTTAAAAAGGAGACGATAACGCTTGGAAAGATTATCAAGACCAACCTGTGTACTACTATCAGTCGTAAGTTTTGGCTGCAGATGATTACTCACTTCTACCCTGCTTGCTGTAGCTTGTACATATATAAGTAGCGGATTACGATTACTTATCTCATTATGTTTGACAGCATTCTCAATAAGCATTTGAATAGCCATAGGAGGAAGTCGACGGGGTAAAGCCTCCTGTTCTATTTGCAAACTAAAGTTCAGATTATCCTCATAACGCATCTTCAGCAAATAAATATAAGAGTGAACAAACTCTATTTCCTCTTCCAATGAGACAGAATGACTTTCATTATCCTGCAACGTATAACGTAATACTTTGGACAGTTCCTGAACATAATGCTGTGCCTTATCTGAGTTTTCACGAATAAGTGAATAAAGAGTATTCAACGAATTGAACAGCATATGTGGATTAAGCTGACTTTTTAAAGCTTCATACTGGTTTATCAGATTCTCCGTACGCAATTGTTGATTATCAAGTAATACAATCCGGCTTTTTTTACTTAAATGCATTAAATGACAACTTCCAACTACAATAGAAGAAATAAGAAAATCACGTAACGGATGGAGATAATGATGCAACATAGCATCAATAGCAGGAATATTGGCATAGTGATGGAGATAGACAAACCCTTTTCCCAATAAACTGCTCATTCCCCATGTCAGAATATACGACACAAGCAACTGCTTCCATCCAATATGAACCATTCCCAAATGAAAACGGAATAACTTCAGATTCAAATAAAACAGAAGGAGTAAAGAGAAAAAAGTAAAAATGACTTCATTTATAACATCCGCTATTCGCATACCCGGAAACAGACTTCCATCACCGGATAGGGCAATCATCTCCGGAAGGTGAGTAAGAAACGCCACCATCACAGATATACAAATAACTATAAGTTGATATTTATTAAGATAAAGCCATTTCATACAGCAAATGTATCAATTTTTCTTGATTTTAGCATTCACATACATCCCCGGACGCAACAAAGGATCGGAGTTTTTAAGAATTGCATATACTTTTACTGACCGGTTTTCCTGGTCGACTGTCTGATCAACAGATAACAAAACTGCCTGGAACACCTGCATTCCCATCCCATTTACACGAAATTCTACAGTACTGCCTTCTTTCAGTCTCGAAAGGTCTTTTTCATAAGCAGTAAGTTGAAGCATCAATTTACTTTTATCAATAATCTCACATACCGGCTCTCCTGGATTCAAGTATTTTCCTACATTGATATTTGCATTGGTTATATAGCCAGTCAATGGAGATTTTACCTCCAAACAACGAAGTATCGTATTTTCTCGGAGGGATTTAATATCGATTCCTAACAAAGACAATTGAGCCGAAGTAGCTTCAACCTTACTTTTCATCGACAAATAGTCGGCTTTACTCTGTTGAAAACGTTTTTGAGAAGCTGCTTCCTGCGAAACAAGATTCTGCTGACGGTGATATTCTTTCTCTAAAAACTCCAATTGAGCCACTGCATCCAAATAACTTTGTTGCAAAATTATAAACTCCGGATTATCTAAGATTGCCAGCACTTCTCCCTTCTGTACATAACGACCAGGCATCAAAGAAGTACTTCTCACAATACCACCCATTGTAAGCGAAACAGTGGCATGTTGTTGGGGAGGTACCATCAATACCCCATTAAATGAAGATACATTCGCTACATTTGTAGCTCCGCTTACTCCATCAACTTGGGCAGTATCGACCAAAGTAGCCGTATCGGCCGCAATAGTAGCTTCTGCATCTGTAATCACAGTTTGTTCCGACTGACTACATGCTACCATATAAAAAGAGGCAGCTAAAATAAATATTCTTTTCATAAACATTCTTACTTTATTTTATTCTGTATATAATTCCAATTCCAAGGCAGAAATATTATAGGCATACACAGCTTCGATATAACGCTGACGAATATCCCGAGCTGTTTCCAGTGTTTGTACAAACGAAACAATATCTATTTCACTCTCACGAAACTGAGCCAATGCACTTTGTCCCAATGCATGTGCTTCCTTTAAAGCTGCCAAGGTAAAATAATCAAGTGTCTTTTTATTTTGAAGAACTAAGCTCTGAAGTTCCTCCACCTTATTGTTTAACTCTGTACGATTTTGTTCAGCTTCCCATTCTGCAATTTTCCAATCAAGTTTGGCTTGTTTACTCCGGCTATGTTGCGGGAAAAACAAGATAGGAAACGAAACTCCTACCATCCACGAATCTAACCCACACATAGGAGAAATCTTTTGACGTACATATCCTATCGAGAATTCCGGAAAGAATTTGCTATGTTCTATATGCCACATATCTTTCTTCTCCTTCACTTGGTTAGCAAAATAATTCAAATGTACAGAAGAGGGAACGACAGATAGTTGACGCTCTACGACAAACACATTCAGCGTTGTATCTTCCGGCACAATTGCTTCTCCAGCATAACAGGCCCATATAAAGCGTTTAGATGCCAGCTTAAGCTCTTCTTCTGCTTTCATCTGACGGGTATGCAAATCTGCAGCCATAGTCTTAATCGTATTCCGTTCCAGTAAATTAATATCACCTTGCTGATAACGGAGTTCTCCAGTACGATTCAGTTGCTCAGCCAAAGCTTTTTGCTCTTTATATAACTCACAGATATGATAAGCGTATTGATAATAAGCCCATGCACGTTTTACTTCAGCTGTTATCTCTTTTTTTACCATATCTCTATATAGTCCACTTTTCGTTACTTGGGTACGAACCAAAGCATTTCGATAAAAAGGAGTAAGCAGTGAACCGAGTGATTGCTCTATCGCCAATTCATTGTCCTTGCGGTAATTGCCATTCAACTGTCCCCATGAATAACTGAAAGAAGTACTTCCTCCATCCCACACTTCTCCTCTTGCAGCCTTATTTCTATCCACAGAAGCGGTAGCTGCTTTTAACCGGGGATGATGTTGAAAAGCCAAAGAAATAGCTTCATCAAGAGAAACAGTACGCACAGGTTCATCTGCATAAGTATTCAAAGCAGGAAGCATCAACAGCATCCACAAGATGACTTTTGCATTTGATTTGATACAGCGAACTCTCTTCCATCCATGCAACAATTTATTCACCAGTTTATAAAATACCGGAATAATAATTAGAGTAAGCAATGTCGACACAATCAATCCACCAATCACTACCGTAGCCAACGGACGCTGTACTTCTGCACCAGCTGACTGAGCTACTGCCATAGGTACAAATCCCAGCGAAGCAACCAAACCAGTCAGAAAAACCGGACGCAATAAGTGTGGACAACCTAATGCAATAATTCGACTCGTACACATCGTATATTTTTGTTTTTTACGTAAATCATTAAAATGGTTAATCATCAAAATACCATTCAATACCGCAACTCCAAACAATGCAATAAATCCTACACCAGCCGAGATACTGAAAGGAAGCCCTCGAAACCACAATGCAACAATTCCTCCAATCAAGGAAAGTGGAATAGTAGAAAATACGACCAAAGAATAGATTATGCTCCTGAAAGCAAAGAAAAGCAACAGCAGAATCAACATCAATGCAACCGGGATAACAACCAATAAAGTACGAATGGCATTTTGCAAGTTTTCAAATTGTCCGCCATATTCGAAGTAATAACCTGGCTTTAACTTAATATGCGTATCCAATACAGACTGTATTTTAGAAACCACTTGCTGAATATCAGCATTACGTGCATTGACTCCAATCACGATACGCCGTTTGGTTGCATCTCTGTTAATCTGAAGCGGACCATTAACCAGACTAATAGATGCGACTTCACTGACAGGCAACTGAATATTTTCGGAAGTACGCACAAAAAGTCTATCCAGATTCAAATCTTTTACCTTATCATTGTCCAAACGAAGTACTAAATCGAACCGACGCTCATTTTCAAACACAACTCCAGCCGCTTCACCGGCATAAGCTGTACGTATAATAGTATTCAGTTCTTCAATGTTTATTCCATAGCGAGCTATCTTATTCCGATCATAATTGACTACCAGCTGAGGAAGTCCCATCGCTTGCTCCACAAGCACATCCGAAGCTTCTGGAACCTGTTCTATATAACGAGCAGCCTCTTTAGCCTTTGCATATAGTTCTTCCATATCCTCACCATACAATTTAATAGCTATATCAGCTTTTGCTCCGGTCATCAGTTCATTGAAGCGAAGCTGAATAGGCTGACTGAAATTAAACTCTGCGTCAGTGATCGGTGCCAATGCTTCCTTCATCTTTTCTACCATTTCAGCACGACTCCCGGCTGATGTCCACTCATCAAACGGACGCATTACAATCATCACATCGGCATCTTCTACAGCCATAGGATCTGTAGGAACTTCAGCGGTACCGATCTTTGCTACCACATGTTTGATTTCAGGAAACTTCTCTTTCAGTATCTTTTCTGCACGCAACGATACATCAATACTCTTGCTCAACGAACTTCCTGCAGGAAGTGTCATCTGCATAGCAAAATCTCCCTCATCCAATGTCGGAATAAATTCAGCTCCCAAACGACCGAACAAGAACAAAGAAGCCAATAACATCGCAAACGATATCCCCACTGTTTTCCACGCATGCAGAAGACAATAATCCAATACTTTTCTATAAATACGATTCAACTTTTCAAAGAAATGGTCGGCAAAGGTAGACTTCAGCACCACCTCACGCTTCAGGAACAAAGAAGCCATCATCGGTACATACGTCAACGACAACAATAAAGCACCAATAATACAGAACACCAGTGTCTTTGCCATAGGAGTAAAGTATTTTCCTTCAATACCCGACAAAGTCAAAATGGGAAAGAATACAATCAGAATAATCAGAACGGCAAAAGTGGCACTACGCACGACTTTACCTGCTCCCATTTCCACCTCATGATCCATTTCCTCCTGACTTAACTTCTTACCTGCAAGACGTTTTCCATAAATATGAGCAAGGATACCTTCTAATATAACAATAGAACCATCTACTACAATACCAAAGTCAATCGCTCCCAAACTCATCAGATTAGCAGACACGCCAAAGACACGCATTAAAATAAATCCGAAAAGCATTGCCAAAGGAATCACAGAAGCAACAATCAAACCAGCGCGTACATTACCCAAAAAGATAATAAGTACCACAAATACAATCAAAGCACCTTCGATCAAGTTACGGACAACGGTAGATATATTTCTATTAACCAATTCTGCACGATTAAGATAAGGTTCAACACTAACTCCTTCCGGTAACATTTTCTGCACCTTAGCCACACGTTTCTCCAATTCTTTTGTTACTATATTAGCATTGGCACCTTTCAACATCATTGCAATACCTCCCACACACTCTCCTTCTCCATCCTTAGTCATAGCACCAAAACGTTTAGGCGCACCAAAACGTACCGTTGCAATATCACTTACATGTACAGGAATCCCTCCACGATTGGTCACTACAATTTTTTCTATATCATGAAGATCTGTAATCATTCCCTCGGATCGAATATAATAAGCCTTATTTACCTTTTCTATATAACTTCCACCCGTATTCTGGTTGTTTCGATTCAATGCCTCAAAAACATCGCCAATCGTAATATTCAATGAGTATAAAGCATCCGGATCGATTGCCACTTCATATTGTTTGAGATAGCCTCCAAAACTATTTATCTCTACAATACCCGGAATACCAGAAAGCTGTCGTTTTACAATCCAGTCTTGAATCGTACGTAACTCCATGGCATCGTATTTTTTTTCATAACCGGGAGCTACCTTTAGTACATACTGATAGATTTCACCCAAACCAGTAGTAATAGGCATCAACTCCGGAGTACCAAGTTCTGTTGGAATATCACCACTCACGGCTTGAATCTGTTCGTTAATAAGCTGACGGGCATCCAAGGTTGGTACATCTTCCTTAAATACAACAGTTACCAATGACAAACCAAACCTCGATACAGAACGTATTTCTTCTACATTCATGATATTACTCATCGCTACCTCAATAGGGAAAGTAATCAACTGCTCCACTTCCTGTGGAGCCAATGTCGGTGATACGGTTACAATCTGTACCTGATTATTCGTAATATCTGGTACTGCATCAATGGGCAGTGTCAACATAGAATAAATACCACCTATCAGCAAAAACAAAGTTGTTAATGCCACAAACAGTTTTTTCCGAACGGAAAAGTGTACAATTTTCTTAAACATAGTCTGAGGGTCATTTTCTATTATTGATTTCAAAAATAGTACGTATATTCTACTCTTACGACCATAAAAAAAATGAAGCAACCAAATACAAGGCTGAAGTCGCTATTTTCCCATTTCAGTTTATTCCATACATCTTCCGCTTTAACAGAGTTCCGTTTATTTCAAAAGCTAAACAAAGTATTCCTTTTCTAAAGCAAATTTCATCATATCAATATAATCGTTATATTTGTCCCGCAAAAATTGAAATTCATCTGTATTCACCAATTATTAATATACATATACTAAGATGGAAATTCATACAGACCAAATAAAACTTAAGGTACAAAAAAGAATTGTATTGGTCTCTTTTGTTATTCTGATAGCCAAGTTTATAGCTTATTATGTAACCCATTCGGTTGGTGTACTGACCGATGCGCTGGAAAGTATTGTCAATGTAGTAGCAGGAGCAGTAAGTCTATACAGTCTGCATTTGGCCATGCAGCCGCAAGACCGTAATCACCCTTTCGGACACGGAAAGATTGAATTAATCTCAGCCTCATCAGAAGGTATCCTGATTATTATTGCCGGCATTATGATTATCTACGAAGCTGTAAAACGCTTGTTTTTCCCTGTAGAAATTCAAAAGTTGGATATTGGTATTTATATCATAGCCTTTTCCGGTGTAATAAACTATCTGTTAGGAACCTATAGTATCCGTACCGGCAAGAAGCATAACTCTGTAGCCTTAGTAGCAGGAGGCAAACACTTGCATTCCGATACATATTCTACCATCGGACTCGTAATTGGTCTGTTGGCCTTATTCTTCACCAAAATATCATGGATTGACAGTGCATTGGCCTTATTATTTGGCGGCATTATCATCTTTACCGGTATTTCTATTCTACGACAGACCATTACAGGACTTGTAGACCATGCTGATGAACAATTGCTTGGTGAGATGGTTGCTGTTTTAAATGAAAATCGCCAACCGGAATGGATTGATATTCACAATACCAAGATTATCAAATCGGGAAATTACCTTTATATTGATTGCGACCTTACCGTTCCCTGGTATTATACAGTAGAAGCTGGTCATAATCTGGGAAGTCAATTGAAAGATGTATTAAATCAAAAATACGGGAATAGAATCCAACTCACTATTCACATAGACCCTTGCAACATCACCTCAACCAATAAATGTAAGAAATGTATGCTAGCAGCATGTCCACATAGAAAAAGTAGCTTTACAGTACAAGAAAACATAGACATTCTATCATTTACAAACAGTGAATTAGAAAAGTACTGATAGCTATTTTCAGATACAACAATAAAATTATCGTAGACTCGCAATGCAGATACCGTGAGTCTACGATAATTTTATTGCATTTTCAATACTATTATTTCCATACAAATAAAGTCCCCCTTGAGTAAAAGTCATTGGTCTTACAAACAGGGAACTGAAACAAATTCAGCGTCTGGATATTCCTTTGCCAATAATGTACGAATATAGTCTTCAGTATCACGGCGAATCAGTTCATCATCCGATACCGGATACAGGTTGTACATCAGTGTATGCAAGCGAATACCTCTTTTACGGATTGCCTCCAGACTCAACAGAGTATGATTAATACTACCCAGACGGCCAGATGTAACAAATATCAACGGATAATTTTTTTGAGCAATATAATCGATAGTCAGCAAATCACGCGTCAATGGTACCATCAATCCTCCTGCACCCTCCAATAAAACTGCATCATACTTTTCACTTAATGCCTCAGTAGCACGTTCTATTTTATTAAAATCAATTGCACGCTGGTCTATCTCTGCTGCCAGATGAGGAGAACAGGGATATGTAAAAATCTCAGGCATGGTCAGCCCCTCCTTATCTTCCGGAAGCAGACCTGTCCCCATCAACTTACGGTGTAACTCTATATCTTCCGACAGTTCAGTATTTCCAGTCTGAATAAACTTCTGTGTAATGGTACGTATTCCGTTCTTGTTCCATTCACGAGCCAGATAACCAGTAGCATAACTTTTTCCGATATTTGTATCAATACCACTGACAAAATACACATTCTCTTTCATATCTTTTACTTTTTAAGTTGACATATTACATATACAGGATGATAGGTAAGCGGTACCATACCACCTTCCGATGCATAACGACTTGAATAATGCATGCAAAATGCATCCAACTTGCCCCGCGTCCATACCCCAGAGCGAATACCGGTAACACCGGTTTCTTTAAGATGCTTCAGCACAGCCATCGGCGATTCGAAAGAAAGCCGGAATACTTCTTCATGACTATACATCAGATGATAATGAGGCTCCAGTTCACGCTTCAGTTCTTCCAAAGAAAGATAGTTCAGCGACACCGAAGACACTGAAGCTATTTCCTGCATATTCATTTTTCCAAAAGTACTGAAAGCCAAAAATCCTCCAGGCTTTAGAAAGCGGGCACATCTGGAAAAAAAAGCAACAGGATGCTCAAACCATTGTATCGCCGAACAAGATACAATCATGTCCAGGTTCAAGGGAAAACAAAGTTTCTCGGCATCTCCCATCAGAAAGTCAACTTTTCTTTCCGGCAAATCGGAAAAACAGGTCTGTACCTCCGGACAAATATCATTCAGAAACAACTGTTCAGGTGAATGTTGCTGTAAATACATACGGGTAAACATACCAGTACCACACCCTACCTCAAGAATCTTATGCTGATCCGCCTTCGGAACATAAGCACTTATACGTTCTACCATGCGCTCGGCAATAGTACGCTGCACCGAAGCTGTCTGCAAATAACTACCGGTAGCACGTGCAAAACGTTTTCTGATTAAAGTTTTATCCATCCTTCTTCCTTTCCCGACAATAATCTGTCGAACAGACACTCATCATAATGAGCGACATCTACCTTTTTCATTTCTACTCCCTCCCAGGCTTTTTGCTGATTGTTTACGGGAAAAATCAAATCCTGCAAACCAACAATGGCTTTATCCCAATGGAATATCGGAACATCTTTTGCCTGTACCTCCAGTTTCAACACAGCAAGTTCTTCTCTCAGTTCATCCAACGGACGATACGGCTCATGTGCAAGAAAAGCTTTGACTCCTTCCTGAGTACCACACATGCGGCGGCGAAAGCGTACTAAAGTCTTTTCCGAGAAACCTTGTAACGTACCTTCGAATATGGCATGCGGAATGCCTCTTTCGTCATCTATCGGATAAACGGTACCATTCACAGCCAGACTTCTTATTACCGGCCAAGAAGCATTGGACAATACATATCCGGCAACCCAGACTCCCATTGACCATGCCATCACATAAATCTCCTGATACCCCTCAAGGTATGCTTCATCAAAATCTAAAGTACGATAATCAAAGCACAACAAATAATCATAACCTTGTGGTACAGGACGATGGAACAAATGTTCGTCTGCTCCCCATCCCGCAAAAAACAAAAGCAAGCGAGGATTTCCTTCCCGTTTTAAAAAGAGCTGTTTCATACAGTACGAGGTATTATGTTCTGAACAAGCGAATTAATATCTTCTTCTGTCATAGCGGCTGTAAGTGAAAAACGCAAACGCGCAGTACTTTCCGGAACAGTAGGTGGACGAACAGGCAATACATAGAAACCTTTTCGCTGCAATTCCGTTGCATACCATACAGCCCGCTCACTATTGCCTACTGTCAACGGTACAATATGACTGCCAGAAGCACATTCATATCCATTGCTCTGTACCGCTTCGCGCAGATGGGATGAAATCATATCCAAATGTTTTCTTTGCTCTGTCCATTCTCCCAAACGAGAAAAAATAAAACGAGTCCATGCCATATTGAGTGGAGGAAGAGCTGTAGTAAAAATCAAGGTTCTCATCTTATTTACCAAATAATCCCGTATTACTTTCCTGCAAACCACATAAGCTCCGGCTGAAGCCAATGCCTTTCCAAAAGTTCCACAAAGAAAATCAATGTCGTGTAAACATCCTTGTTCCTCTGCTACTCCCAAGCCATGTTGTCCACGTACTCCGATACCATGTGCTTCGTCGATATACAGCATCAGATTGGAATATGTCTTCTTGAGCGAAACCAGACGAGCAAGCGGAACCACATCTCCGTCCATACTGAACACACTTTCCGTTACCAGAATAATGCGGGAGTATTCAGTATGATGCTTCTCCAAGAGCTGTTCTACCTGTGTATAGTCCTGATGCCGGTAACGGATGCATCGGGCAGCCGACAGACGGATACCGTCTATCAGACTGGCATGTACCAGTTTATCGGCCAATATCAACGTGTTGCCATCGGCAACAGCCGGCAATATTCCCATGTTCATGTGATAGCCGCTACCAAAGACCAATGCACTTTCGGCTCCAAATGTATCGGCAAGCAACTGTTCCAGTTCCGTATAAACAGGGAAATTACCTGTCAACAAACGAGAGGAGGAAGAAGAAAATAAAAAATCCTCTTCCTTTATCTCACTCATAAACTCTTGTTTCAAAGATACATCAGAGGCCAACCCTAAATAGTCGTTTGAAGAAAGATTCAACATTTTTGCTCCTTCTTTCTCTATCCATTTTCCGTTTTGCCTTACCTCCGGCAATACCCGCAAATTATTTATTCCAGCCAGTCTGTCCAGTTCTGTAAGAAAGGCCTCATCCATCTGTTTCATACTCATAATGTTTGTTTTACAACCTTTATCAATCCCGAAGTCAGTTTGCTCAGTTCTTGCGGAGTAATGATAAAAGGCGGCATGATGTAAACCAATTTGCCAAACGGCCGTACCCAAATACCTTCTTCTATAAACAAGCGCTGCATCTGTGCCATGTCTACCGGTTTCTTCATTTCAATGACTCCAATAGCCCCCAAGACACGTACATCCTCTACCTGAGGCAGTAAAGAAGCCGGAGCCAGTTCTTCGCGTAACTGCTTTTCGATGCAAGCCACTTTTTCTTTCCAGCCAGACGACAAAAGAAGTTGTACCGAAGCCTTAGCCACAGCACAAGCCAGCGGATTTCCCATAAACGTAGGACCGTGCATAAAGACATTGGGATGATGAGAAGAAATACAATCAGCTACACGGTCAGTAGTCAGAACAGCAGAAAAAGTCATATACCCTCCGGTCAATGCCTTTCCAATGCACATGATATCCGGTTCTACTCCTGCATGTTCCCAGGCAAACAATTTACCGGTACGTCCAAAGCCGGTAGCTATTTCATCAAAAATCAGCAGCAAGCCATACTCACGACACAATTTGGCTGCCTCACGCAAATAGTTGGGATGATAGAACCACATTCCTCCGGCCCCCTGCACAATAGGTTCCAAAATGAGTCCTGCCAGTTCCTGATGATGCTCTTCAATGGCCTCACGCAACGGAAGAATATCCGCTTCATCCCATTCTCCCCCAAAACGACTTTTAGGTGAAGGCGCAAAAAAACGTACGGGTAAAGCCGAACCAAACAAACTGTGCATACCTGTTACCGGATCGCACACCGACATGGCATTCCAAGTATCACCATGATACCCCGAACGGATGGTTATAAAGTTGCTCTTCTCCGGTTTGCCAGCTGCAAACTGATACTGTACTGCCATCTTCAAAGCCACTTCTACAGCCACGGAACCACTGTCTGCATAGAATATTTTCTGCATAGAAGGAGGTACCACTTCCAGCAACAGTTTTCCCAACTCGATGGCAGGGGTATGAGTCAGTCCTCCAAACATCACGTGCGACATCCGGCCCAACTGTTCTTCTATAGCTTTATTCAGTACCGGATGATTATATCCGTGTACAGCACACCACCACGACGACATACCATCAATAAGCCGTGTACCGTCTGATAATGTCAGTATACATCCGTCTGCTCTTTCCACTTTATAAGTAGGCAACGGATTCAATGTCGATGTATAAGGATGCCACAAATGTTCTCTGTCGAAGCTATCCACAAGCTGTTCATAATTCATACCCTACCTCCTTGATTCGTTTTATATCTTCTTTTACTTTCGAGCCTAATGTAGTAAGCAAGTCTCCTACTATAGCCGAATTCACTCCCACATACAATGCCTTACGGACAGCTTCCTCACTCAGAAGCGAGCGTCCTCCGGCAAAACGCAGATAAGCCGTCGGATTCACAAAGCGGAACATAGCTATGGTCCGAAGCACTTCTTCATCAGACAATCGGGGAGTCTTCTCCAATGGAGTACCTGGAATAGGTTGCAACAAGTTCAATGGAATAGACTGTACATCCAGTTCTTTTAAAGTGAAAGCCAGTTCTACCCGCTGTTCCATACTCTCTCCCATACCTATAATACCACCACTACATACATCCATACCGGCACGGCGTGCTGCACGCAACGTTTCTATTTTCTGCTCCTGTGTATGAGTTGTACAAAGATTCGGGAAATAGGAAGGAGCTGTTTCCAGATTACAATGATAACGCTCTACCCCTGCCTGACGCAAACGCAGCAACTGCTCCTTTGTAGCCAGACCAAGTGAAGCACAAAGACAGATGGAAGTATGAGCATGCAAGTAAGCAAATCGCTCGCATAAAATATCCAGTTCTTTGGAAGTAGGTCTTTTTCCACTTGTAACTAAAGAGAAGCGATGTACCCCCAGTTCCTCATTCGCCTGAGCATGACGTAAACATTCTTCTGCAGAAGCTAATCCATATTCTTCCACTCCTGTGGTATAATGAGCCGACTGTGCACACCATTTACAGTTTTCCGGACAACGTCCCGATTTGGCATTAATAATGGAGCACATATCAAACTTATGTGAAGCGAACTGCCTGGTCAGACGATGCGCAGCTTCACAAAGTGCTTCGAAAGGAGCTTCTTCTGCCAACCATAACGCTTCTGCCCGTGTCAGGCAGCCTCCTTCACCAACTTTCTTTTCCAGTTCTTCTATCATAATCATATATATAAAAAGAACGGAGTGACGAAGCAACTCTCCTTTATACCTGTACAGATACTACACAGCTGCTTCGTCACTCCGTTTCCGTGAATGACAAATATCAGAAATGTCCAACCGGCATATGCGCCACCTCGTACACTACTTCCGCCAGTAAATAGTAGAAAAAGAAAATCAAGACCGGTTTTCCATTGTGGAAAACCATCATCTGTTTCCCGAGTTTCTTCGTCTTCTGCTGCCATACGTTGTGCTCCTCTGCAGTTGTCTCTCAGCGAGAAAACTGTTTTAGATTTATCCAAAGCAGAGTCGGCAATGCCTTTACCTACATTACCAATAGTAACATGGCAATGCAAACTTCCGAACACAGCGTAACTCTTCCGACTCCAAAAACGGAAGCGGACACTCTTTCGGTCGTTATGTAAAGTGCTTGTATGCATATTGAAACAATTCTATCGGCTGCAAATATAACAAAAGCCTTTTAACCGCAAAAATTACACTCAGAAAAAGAAAAATACACTGCAATGACACAAAAAGGCTGTTCGGCACAAATATTGATACAAATGCAACATTAAAGAAAATAACTCCTTTCAAATCAAAATTAAATTATTTTCTTTGCAGAGAATTTTGAGAGTATATGTTTAGGAATATTTATTGTAAAAGCATATTTACCCGACTATTCAAGAAGAAAGAGTAACAAAAACAGCATTAATAGATAAAGTAAAACAATGAAAGTTTGCAGCATAGAGACAACTAATACTTCCGAGAAAATCCTATCACACATCGAAAAACTTCGTTCGGAAGAACCATTCATCATCATCCTTTCTTCTTTCGACTGGATAATACAGAGTTTGGAAAATATTTCTGAACTTTTGATCCAAGACCAGCAGACCGAAGCTTTGCACACCATAGATACATTGAAAGAAGAGTGTATCAGCATGCTTGTGGTTCCAGATACAGATGAGGCGAATACATGTGCTACAAAAGCAGACATTACAGCACGGATAGACCATTTCGTACATCTGGCAAAGTCACATTCAGAAGCATCTTGCCAGCAGGAAACAGATATAAGAACAACAGGAGGATACCTTTCGGCTATTCTTTGTACTGCATATTTGAAGTACAAAGGAATAAATGTGTCCTTACTCGATGCTTCTGAATTTATCCGGCTGAACGAAGAACAGGTTCCTGATATTGACTCATCCAATATACAGACAGAATCGGGTAAGATATATGTTATGCCGTCTAATATATACCGAAACGAATCTGGAGAGCCGACCTATCTGATTGATATGTGTTCCGATTTATATGCGCTTTATGTAGCAACTGCTTTCCAGGCAAAAGAGCTTTTTCTAATTATGCCGACTCAAGGACTTCATTGCTTAGATAACGAAAAAAAAGAGCTTTGTCTGACCTACGAAGAAGCCGGACACATGCTCATGACCGATGACATTCATATTGCACACTCTACCCTCCTTTCGGCTTGTGAAAAACAAATCAGTATTCGCCTGATAAGCGATAACCAGACCAAGTTCCCTGCTATCTATATTGGTGGAGAAAAGAAAAAGCACGACATAAAAGCAGTAACCGTACGAAAGGATATCAACTATTTACGTATGTCGCCTTTAGGTACAATTCCTTCATCTCAGGTCTCGACACAAGCATTAAGTATTCTTGTAAACAACCTGGTACCCATTTATCTGCTTACATCTTCCAGTACAAACATATCGGTAGCCATAAGAGTTTATGACATTTTCTGGAATAAAATACTGAATGAACTCTCACGGTTTGCCAAAGTGACTGTAGAAAAGAATATTACAGCTATCTCTATATTAGGAGAGTTCGACTGGAACATCAGCAAAGTAGAAGCACATATAATTGATTTATTAAAAGACATTCCTATCTTAATGATTTCGTACGGCAGCGACAATCAAAGTATATCGATAGCAGTACGCGAAAAAGATACTCAGGAAGTGCTTCGTATTTTATTTAAGGATCTGTCGGGAGTTGAACCTAGTCCTAAAAGTCTGACTTTCGCTCCTTACGAAGATCATTCTACCTGGTTTGTATAAATCAAAAACAAGTTTTTCGGACATTACGGTCAAGTTTGTGTACAAAAAGTCGCAAATTTGACCGTTCTCATTTTTCATCAGAATCGGAAACTGCATAGTCTGCATAAAAAACCTCGGTCTACAAAGTGTAGAAATGCCGTTTTTCATTTTAATCTTCTTCCATTTTCATTGGTTCCTTCTAATTAATTCTTCATTTTTAACGCTTCATCTTCTATCTTTTTCTTATCTTTGTAGCGAAAGAAATAATGTAGACAAACATCATTATCACATAACTTAAATAATAAGAATTATGGAATTTGTAACAAACGAAAAACTTACCA
>ERZ1027150.891-NODE-891-length-23426-cov-9.090839_pt1 | contig 23426 bp, 19 predicted proteins | sample MGYA00519276_ERZ1027150 | MGnify/ENA primary metagenome ERZ1027150 (study PRJEB26926, sample SAMN06164860) | human gut metagenome | biome: ENVO:00009003; feature: ENVO:2100002; material: ENVO:00002003 | host: Homo sapiens | place: USA | collected 2012 ... | reverse complement strand
TCTACACTCGACTAGTCGTCGGCAGCGTCAGATGTGTATAAGAGACAGTTCATAAACTTGGATTTCACCAGCTCTGCCGGGTAATCGTCCCCGGCAATACGGATGGTCTTGCGGACGCTGCACACGGTTTCCACCAGCAAGTCCACGATCTCGTCCAGCGTTTCCCGGTCAATGCCCTTGGCGTGCTGGCAAAGGTGTTCGTACTCGATGTTGTCCATGATGATCTCACGATAAATCTCTATGGCGCTCTGTGATTTCGCTCCCGTTCCTTTCCGTTCCGGCGGCTGTGCCGCTTCGTCCTCCGAGGGGAAGGGTCGGGAAAGGATAGGAATGGAATCGGTAATTGATACATCCGTAGTTGTTTTTTCTTTACTTGATATATCTTTATTTAATTGCATTGGATTTTCCAATGTCGGGTTTCCCGGTGTCGGATTATCCGATGTTGGATTTTCCAACACCGAGTTTTCCAATCCCGGTGCCGCCTCGTCCGGCTGCTCTGGCCGGGGCTGGGGCTGTTCAAAGGCCCGGTCGTTGCCGGAAGTGAAGTACATAGGCCGTCGCCTCCTTTCTGCGTTTGGGCAAAAAGAAAAGCCGCAGACTTTTTCAAAATCTGCGGCTTAGCCGGGGAACAGAAAAGGGCGCTGTCATGCTTGACAACACCCTGTTTCTGTCTGATTATTCAGTTGTTTTGACCTGCCCCGTTTTCCGCTGCCCTAAAAAACATTGATTTTACTGGTTTTTTTCATGTTTTCTTATGGCAACGCTCTTTTTTGCAGGGTTTTTTCATTTTCAGATTATCCCAGCTTCGCCGGGAGAGACGAGGAAACCGTGGTCTGATGCTTTTGACGGAATTGCCGCGGGGTGATCTGGTACCGCTTTTTAAAGGTGCGGATCAGATGACTGCAGTCCGCAAAGCCGGTCTCGGCTGCAATATAGTTCAGGTCATAGTCGGTAAAAAGAAGCAGGTTTTCAACCTTGTTCAGGCGGATAAACTCGATATACTGCTTACAGCTCTGCCCGTAATGCTTCAGAAAAAGTTTGGCAAAATAGGAGTAGCTCATGTTGTATTTATGTGCCAGTGCCTCGATATTGATGTTTTCCTGGGAATGGCGGTCGAGATAGACGAGGATATCCTGCATACTCTGTTCCTCACTCTCGGAAATCGATTCGGGATTGAAACAGATTCCCTGGCAGTGCCAGATACGCAGAAGCCGGAGAAACAGTGTGGAAAAGAGAGAATAGATATAGGCATCATAACCGTATTTCTTTTCAAGAGCCTCCCTCTCAAGGGTTACAAAAAAATCATGGAGATTCAGCTCTGAGAGATCTTCCTGCGTAAACAAAAGCGAAGGATAGGTCATCGTGGCGATTTTATGGAAAGCAAAGCTCAGGTTCGGAAGGTAGCTTCCGGTGAGCTGGATGCGGTTCAGGTTGAATTTGATACAGAAATAGCGGAATGGCCGATCCTGGTCTGCGGCAAGTGCGTGGACCGTCTGTGGAGGAAACAGGATGAAAGAGCCCGGTTTTATGTGGTAGACGGAATCGTTGCAGCTCACGAGAAGAGAACCTTCCTGCAGATAAAGAACCTCCGTAAAATAGTGCCAGTGGGATTTGACCGGCATGGAAAAACTGTCGGAGCAGCAGGAAAAGGCTTCAATCGGCGAGTGCAGGATGTCACTGTATTCAAAAAGATTCTTCAACGGAAAAGTCCCCCTTCAGGTAAAAAATATTCAGTATTTTTCTGGGAATATCAGTTTCGGAAAAATAGAAACATTCTATTTTTGTACAGTCGCATTATATCATATCCAAATGAAAATTGATACAATGGCGAAAGCATTTGAAAGAAAATTAATGCTGAATTTGGTAACTCAATTTCCTAAGATAAGGGGGGATATGAAAACATGAAAAGCAACACGAAACAATTCCCGAAAAACAAAATTGCGTGGCTGTGGGAAAACATGGAGGGAAAACGGGCGCTGTACTTTGTCGGTATTCTCGGAACCGTTTTGTACAATATTCTGCAGCTTACGATTCCCTATTTTTCGGGAAAAATTGTGGATCTGTTTTTAACTGGGGAGAACGCGGCGACAAATCTTCAGGTACACCGTGACCTGCTTTACCGCTTGCTGTTTGCGATGGTCGGCTTTACGTTCCTGCGTGTTATCGTTGTTTATGGCAGCTGTATGATCTATGAGACGGTGTCGCAGAGTGTTCTGTACCGGGTGCGGAATTATCTGTACGACAAGCTTCAGCGTCAGGATATGACGTTTTACAGTACCTATCGGACAGGAGATCTGATGACACGGCAGACAGGAGACCTGGATGCGGTGCGTCACATGGTTGCATGGGTTGTACGAATGGTGGTTGAGTCATTTTCTCTGTTTGCTGCAGCGGCCGTTTTCTTCCTGTATACGAACTGGAAGCTGGCACTGTGCGTTCTTGTGATTTCACCGTTTGTATTCTGGATTATCTATCTGTTCCGGAACCGCGTTGCCCCGATGCATGCGGCGCTGCGTGAAAAACTGGCACAGATGAATACATGCGCACAGGAGAATATTTCCGGAAACCGCGTTGTCAAAGCGTTTGCAAGAGAAGATTACGAAATCGAGAAATTCGACCGTGCCAATACCGACTATGCGGAGACGAATAAGGCAACCGGAATGGTATGGCTGAAATTTTTCCCGATTGTCGAGAGTATTGCGAACCTGATGCCGGTTGTCCTGCTCGCAGTCGGCGGTGTTTTTATGATCAGAGGACAGCTTACTATGGGAGACTATGTGGCATTTTCAGGCCTCATCTGGGCAATCGCCAATCCGATGCGTCAGATGGGAAATATCATGAACGAATTTCAGCGGTTCTCAGCAGCGTCGAAAAAGGTCATGGAGCTGTATTACTCCGAACCGAAAATCAGGGACGAAGAAAATGCCGTTTCCCATCCGGAGCGGTTTGAAGGCAAAATCGAGTTTGATAACGTTTCCTTCCAATACGAGGATGGTGATTTGCCGGTTCTGCACAATATTTCCTTCACGGCCCATCCGAACGAGACGGTTGCGATCATGGGCGAGACCGGCTGCGGCAAGACATCGCTGATCAATCTGATCCCGCGGTTTTATGAGCCGACAGAAGGACAGATCCGGATTGACGGAATTCCTGTAGAACAGCTGAAGCTGTATGATCTCCGAAAACAGATCGGACTTGCCACGCAGGATGTTCTGCTGTATTCTGACACGATCGAGGGAAACATTGCCTACGGCGATGATTCGATCAAGATGAACGAGGTTGTCAAGTTTGCAAGGTATTCCGCTGCGGCAGATTTCATTTCAAAGATGCCGGAGGGCTACGATACCCTGGTCGGAGAGCGCGGTGTTGGTCTTTCCGGAGGCCAGAAGCAGAGAATTTCTCTGGCAAGAGCACTGGCGATCCGTCCATCGGTTCTGATTCTTGACGATACAACATCGGCGGTTGATATGGAAACAGAGAAACAGATTCAGCAGTCCTTACGGGAGCTTGATTTTCCATGTACCAAGATTGTGATTGCACAGCGAATTTCGACAACGAAAACAGCGGACAAGATTATTGTTCTGCAAAATGGCTATATTGAAGAAATGGGAACACATGAGGAACTGATGGAGAAGAAGGGTTACTATTATGAACTGGTGAAGCTGCAGACCGGTGTGGATGAACTGTAGGAGGGGAAGCAATGGCAAAAAATACATACAAGCAGGATGAAGTGCTCGAAGAGCCGTTTGACATCAAGCATCTGCTCAGAGCTTCATCCTATATCAAAAAATATGCAAAACGGATGGTTTTTGCGATCCTTTTGAGTGGCATCGGCGGTGCGTCCGGCTATGTGGCGCCGATGGTTATCCAGCGGGCGCTGGACCTTGCAATTCCGGAGAAAAACGAGAGGCTTTTATTTTCTCTTGTGGGAATGCTGGTCGGCATCTATCTGGTGAGCGTGATCTTCACAACAATCCGAAGCCGCATTATGGTGGATGTCAGTCAGAGTATCATCTATGATATCCGAAAAGATTTGTTTGCACATCTGCAGGAGCTGCCGTTCCAGTATTACGATGACCGCCCGCACGGCAAGATCCTGATTCGGGTTGTCAACTACGTCAACTCGGTATCGGATATGCTGTCAAATGGTCTGATCAACATCGTTCTGGAGAGCTTCAACCTTCTGTTTATCGTGATTTTCATGTTTCTGGTTGATGTGCAGATGGCATTTGTCGTGCTCTGCGGCGTGCCGGTGCTGTGCGTTTTCATGGTCTGGATCAAGAATAAACAGAGACGTGCATGGCAGGCAGTTTCGAACAAGAACTCAAACCTGAATGCCTATCTGCAGGAGAATATTGTCGGAGCCCGCATTACGCAGATCTTTGCACGAGAGGATGAGAATGCGGAGATTTTCAAAGATCTTTCCAAGGATTGCCGCAGAACATGGAATACAGCAGTTCGCTATTCCAACCTGGTATGGCCGGGTATCGATTCAATTTCCGTCTGCGTGCGTGCTGCCATTTTTCTGTCCGGTCTGATCCTTTTCGGGCAGGGAAATAAGTCGGTTGGTACGATTGTAGCGATTTCGAGCTATGCATCGTATTTCTGGCAGCCGATCATGAACCTTGGAAACATCTTCAATAACTTTATCAACAACATTGCGTATCTGGAACGTATCTTTGAGACGATGGATGAGCCGGTGACGGTAAAGGATGCAAAAGATGCCGTTGAAATGCCAAAAATCCGCGGTGAGGTGACCTTCGATCACGTAAATTTCTCGTACGATGCGTCAAAACAGATCTTAAACGATGTTTCGTTTACGGTAAAACCGGGTGAGAGTGTGGCGCTTGTCGGACCGACCGGAGCCGGAAAGAGTACGATTGTCAATCTGATTTCACGGTTTTACAATGTCAATGGCGGTCGCGTCCTGATCGATGGACAGGATATCTCGCAGGTGACCATTCATTCCCTGCGTGAGCAGATGGGTATTATGATGCAGGACAGCTTTATTTTCTCGGGAGATATTGAGGATAATATCCGTTACGGAAAGCTTGACGCAACGCATGAGGAGATTGTGAAGGCGAGCAGAACTGTCTGTGCGGACGAGTTTATCAGCAAAATGCCGGATCGCTATCAGACGGAGGTAAGGGAGCGTGGTTCCATGCTGAGCCAGGGACAAAAGCAGCTCATTTCGTTTGCGCGTACCCTGCTTTCCGATCCGGCCATTCTGATTCTCGATGAGGCGACCTCAAGCATTGACGTACAGACCGAAAAAGCACTGCAGACGGGACTCAATGCCATGCTGAAGGGCAGAACCTCATTTATCATTGCGCATCGTCTGTCTACGATCCGCAACTGCGATAAGATTATGTATATCGATAACGGCGGTATTATGGAGAGCGGAACACATGATGAGCTGATGGCAAAGAAAGGCCATTATTATAAACTGTATACAGCACAGCTTGATGAAGTACAGAAAGCGGGCTGATCAAAAAAAGATCATAAAAAAGATTATAAAAAAGGCTTCTGCCAGCGGATAAAAATCCGTGGCAGAAGCCTTTTGCCGTTTCTTGTTCGTGTCGCTTTTTGCGCGTGTCGCCGAAGCGACCCGCCGCAGGCGGAAAATTCGGCAAAGCAGGAGTTCTTCTTATTTTCCGGAGAAGTATTTCTCTTTGATGATCTCAACCGGCATATCCTCGCCAGTCCACAGTTTGAAGGAAGCAGCTCCCTGGTATAACAGCATGTACATACCGTTTCCGGTCTTGCATCCAGCCTCTTTTGCCTCACGCAGCAGGCGGGTTTCCTGCGGATTGTAGATCACATCGAAAACGAAGAGGTCTTTGTGGAACATCGTTGTGTCGGTGATGATGGTGTTTTCGGTTTTTGGAGCCATTCCGACGGAAGTTCCGTTGACAAGAATGGCGCTGTCTGCGATGGATGCGCGAAGGACTTCCGGATCGGAGAAGTCGTGCAGGGTAACCTTGCAGGAAGTACGCTCATTGAGTTTTGCAACGATTTCCTCGGCTCTTCCGAAGAAATTGTCTCTGACGTTGAATACATTGATCTCAGCCACGCCGTCGAGGGCTGCCTGTACCAGGATTGCAGTAGCAGCGCCGCCGGCACCGAGCAGAGTCATCTTTTTGCCGATGATGTCTACGCCGTTTTCTGCAACTGCTCTCATGAAGCCGACACCGTCGGTGGTGTAAGCGGTGAGAACGCCGTTGTCGTTGACGATGGTATTACATGCGCCGGAGATCTCCGAAGCAGGAGAAACCTTGTCTGCCAATTTGCACATGATATTTTTGCCAGGCATGGTGATATTCCAGCCTCTTGCACCCATGGTGCGGAGTCCTTCGACTGCCTGCGGCATTTTGTCTTCCGGTACATCAAAGGCAAGGTAGCTATAATCAAGGCCGAGCTGGTCGCATGCTTCGTTGTGCATTTCCGGAGAAACACTGTGTGCAACCGGGCTTCCGAGTAAACATAATAATCCGGTGTGTCCTGTGATGTGTTTTGACATAATTTGAAATCCTCTCTCTCCTCGTATTTCCGCATGATGATAAATCGTGCTGTAGCACTTTAAACTGCTACTATATGAAGTGAATTATACTCCAGATGCCGAAAGAAAGCAAGAAAAAAAGAGGAAATGACGCAAAGTTCATTTCCTCTTTTCGTGTTGGTTTTTGATTAAGGTTTAAGATGGAAAAGATTCGCCCGGAAATCAGATTCCAAGTTTCTCTTTCATGTAGTCAACCGGAGTATCTTTTCCGGTGTACAGCTTGATTGCGATGAGTGCCTGGAACAGCATCATGCCCATGCCGTTGAATACTTTCTCACATCCTGCTTCTTTTGCCTGTTTCATCATAACGGTTTCGCGCGGAGCGTAAACGGTATCCGTTACGATGAGATCTTTTTTAAAGAAGGAAGGATCAGGAATGTTGGAAAGGTCTTCGAGTGGATGCATTCCTACGCCGGTAGCATCGCAGAACAGGTCAGCTGCGTGCATTTTTTCTTTCAGGAGGTCTTTGTCTGCCAGATCGTTCATGGTAGCCTTGCAGTTGGTGTTCTTATTGATCAGATCAACAATTTCCTCTCCACGGCTGTAGAATTTGTCTTTGATGTTGAAGATTTCAATTTCTGCAACTCCATCCAGAGCACCGCGCACTGCAATTGCAGTAGCAGCACCGCCGGTTCCGATCAGGACCATCTTCATTCCCTTGAAATCGATGCCCTCTTCGGTCAGTGCCTGCCAGTATCCCATACCATCGGTGTTGTAGCCTTTCAGTTTTCCGGTTACCTGACCGTTTTCGTCGCGGAGGTTGACTACGGTATTGATAGCGCCGCATAACTTAGCTGCTTCATCTACTTCGTCCAGATATTTGTGGACAACAGTTTTGTTTGGCATGGAAATATTGGAACCGAGCATTTTCAGCGCGCGGATACTCTGCACAGCATCTTTTAAAGAATCGTTATCAACTTCGAAAGCAAGCTGAATGACATCATCTCCGTTTTTGTCGTATGCAAGGTTGTGGGTTGTCGGAGACTGGGTATGACGGATCGGGTAAGCCATTAATCCAACTAATTCGGTATGTCCTGTAATATTTGGCATGATATTTTCCTCTTTTCTTTTTTTATGCTGCGCTGTTGTCATTGATGTTGGAGTCAAAAGGTTTTTTGACCTTTTGACCCTGGTATCTTGTCATTTTGAAAAAGAAACAGCGTAGCAGATGATATACAGTTTTTGTCGGGCTGCTTAAAGTAGTGGAATCGTTATCGTTCCCTTATGCAGTGAAACACTTGTTATTTCGCTGGGTAAGAAAGCGATGCTGGGGATTACTCAAGCGGCTCCAGATGCAGGTAGCCCTGGGACTCCAGTACATTTAGGATCGCACGGCCTTCCATGGTACCTTCCATGATGCGGCGTGCGCGTACGGAATCGCCGATGGTATAAATATAAGTATGGGTATCGGCGAATGCTTCCTGAAGCTCCGGCAGAATCGGGTTATTGGAGCGCATTCCAAGACAGTTGAATCCGTAATCGAAGGTGAGATCCTGGATGGTTCCGTCCGGAAGCTTTACAGTGAATGCATTTTCTTTTACTTCCTGAAGAGCGGTGTTGACATACTCTTTTACGCCGTATTTGTCGTGTGTCTCACGCATGGAGCATTTGGTGATCGGGTCTGCAAGCATACCGATCTGCGGCAGCATATCGATGATGGTACACTCGGCGCCTCTCGGTGCAAAGTATTCAATAACGTCAAGTCCTACGGAACCGCCGCCGACTACAACGACTTTCTTGCCCTGACAGGCTTCTTCCGGATATTTTCCGGCGTTTACATTGTTGATCATACCAAAGATGGTATTTACGTTTCCGGCATCGATGTTCTCTTTCAGGCCTTTGATCGGCGGAACAAGCGGAACGGAACCAGTAGCATTGACAACGATGTCTGGTTTGAACTGTTTGATTTTATCTACGGTAGCTTCCGTGTTGAGGAATACATACAGGTTTTTCAGTCTTGCAGCTCTTGCCTCAAGGTATTTCGGGAAATCTTTCATACGGGTCTTGCTTGGAAGATCGGAGATGAAAGTGGAAAGACCGCCGATGTGATCGTTTTTCTCAAGTACGAAAACGTTGCATCCGACTTCTGCTGCGGTGCAGGCTGCTTCCATACCGGCAGTACCGGCGCCGACAACAACAACGTTACAGTTTTTATTCACTTTCAGTGCTTTGTAAACATCGCCTTCCGGAACAGCCGGGTTTACGGTACAACGGATCGGGCGGTTGACGCCGATACGGTTTCCGGCACATCCAACGTTACAGGAGATACATTTCCGAAGAAGATCTTCCTCGCCGTTCTCAACTTTTTTCACCCAGTTCGGTTCAGCGATCAGGCCGCGTCCCATGCCGATGATATCTACATCACCGCTTTCGAGAACTTTTTCAACGATCTTCGGATCGCGGTAGTTACCAGCGTTGATCACAGGTTTTTTGAATTTATCTTTTACGGCTCTTGCCATGTAGGAACGCCATCCGTCCGGCAGGAAGTTGGAATCGATCTGATACTGCAGGGATGGGTTGAGGCCGCAGGATACGTCATACATATCTACGAACTCATCCAGGTACTCGAGGTACTCGAGGGTATCTTCCAGAGTATTTCCTCCCGGAACACGCTCCTCAGCAGAGATACGAACGATGATCGGGAACCACGGTCCGACGTTTTTGCGTACTTCTTCGAGTACCATGCGCGGGAAGCGCAGGCGGTTTTCTACAGAACCACCGAATTCATCGGTTCTTTTATTGTAATACGGGGAAATGAACTGGCTCATCAGGTAGGAGTGGCCGCAGTGGATTTCAATGGCATCAAAGCCGATGGCCTGCACACGTTTTGCAGCCTCGCCGTATTTTTTCACGGTTGTCATAATTTCTTCTTTTGTCATCGGGCGAGGGGTTTCTCCGCCGGCTTTTGTCGGGATGTTGGAAGAAGAAACGGTTTCCATACCGGTTCTTGCGGAAGATGCGGAAGCTCCGGCGTGGTTGATCTGAATTGCTACGGTAGCACCGTTTTTATGAAGATTTTCGACTAACTGATAGTAGCGCGGCATAAAGCTGTCGTGGTCGATACGGATCTGGCTGGTTCCGTTGGAACCGACCGGGTACTCGATGTTGGCGTTCTCCAGAATAATAAGACCAACGCCGCCTTTTGCGCGGAGAGAGTAATAATTCATATGACGGTTACTCATCTCACCGCTTGTCTCACCGTAGTTGGTTCCCATCGGGGTCATTGCAATACGGTTTTTAATCGTTGTTCGTTTGATGGTAATTGGCTCGAAAATTTTTGGGTAAGCACTCTTCATGAAAATTTCTCCTTATTCATTACATGAGCGGTAATCCTCTGTTTGTGACAAATCCATCATAACTCTTTCGACTAAAAATTAACAATATCTTTCAGATAAACTTTTGATACGTTTTCGCTATCGTTTCTGGACTCTTCGATAATGTCAGCGTGCTGTTTCATGTATTCGGTAAACCGTTCGACAGCCGGAAGCCGGTAGCGGTTCTTCATCCAGAACATAAAAGTCTGATGATAAATCTCGAGACCTTTCAGTGTATGGATGCGGATACCGTCTGCCTGTTCCAGAATATCGGTTCGCGGCATGAGCGCGATGCCGAAGTTTTCGCGTACCAGTGCCACAATCGAATATTCATCCGGGCATTCCATGATAATATTGGGATGAAGCTGATATTTGCGGTAGAGATGACCGGTGTAGGCCCCCATCCAGGATGCGCGGTCGTAGCCGATCACCGGATAACGGGTAAGCTTTACAAGCGGAACCTCCGGTTCATCGGCAATCGGATGCTGTTCCGGGGACACGATGACAAGCGGCTGCTGGATCAACGGAAAAAACTCCATGTCGTCGCGCTTTAAAAAGCCGCCAAACCCAAGATCGAGTTCGCCGGATTTCACCTTCTGTGCAATGGCCGGGGTATGGTTCTGCCAGAAGCTAAAGGCAACGTTTTTGTTTTCTTCTTTGTCCAGAAAGGTGCGGACGTTGTGCGGAATATAATGTCCGGCAAGTGGAAAAATATAACCGATGTTGATTTTTCCGCCACCGGAGGCGAGTTCTTTCATCTTGCCTGCCGCAATGTCACAGTCGCCTGCGATCCGGTCTGCATGCTCCAGGAAAAGACGGCCGGCATTGGTAAGGACAACACCGCGCCCTTTCTTTTCAAACAGCGTGATTCCAAGCTCACTTTCAAGGGCGGCCATCGAACGGCTCAGGGATGGCTGGGAAATATAAAGCTCCTCTGCCGCCTGGTGATAATTTTCCAGCCGGGCGACCTTTCGGAAATAGAGAATCTGATTCAGTGTCATGTGGTTTTTCCTCCTGAAAAAATGGTTCCGTAAGAAAGTCTTTGCTTCCTCTTATTATGATAACTCAAGTATACCATATCAATGCATTCAATGCATTGATTTTTTCCTTTAAAAGCATTAGACCGCACACACTTTCACTGTTAAAATAAAGGCAAATGTTATTTTTTTAACATTCACGAAACTGGTAATCTGTTGTTTGTGACAAAACAAAATGATGAACCGAACAGAGGAAAAAGACAATTTGACCTCAACACATGATCTATTTAAAAAGGAGAGAAACCATGAACAAGAAATACCTGCCAAGTGCATTAATTTTGTACTTGAACTACTTTATCCACGGTGTTGGATGCTCTATTCTGGGCCAGGCAGTCATCAAAGAGGCTCTGGCAGCAGCATGGGGAGTGGAAGCAATGGCAATTACCGCAATTTCCGCAGCACTCGGTCTTGGCCGTCTGATCGCACTGCCATTTGCAGGTCCTCTGTCCGACAAGCTCGGACGTCGCATTTCCACCGCAATCGGAAGTGCTTCTTATGCAATTTATCTGATCGGCCTTGCCCTTGCATTTAATGCAGGAACACACGGCGGTTATACCATCGCTTACGTATGCGCCATTATCGGCGGTATCGCAAACTCCTTTCTGGATACCGGTATTTACCCGGCAGTATCCGAAATTATTTACAAAGCTCCTGGCGTTGCTACCATGGGAATCAAATTCTTCATCGCAATCGCACAGATGCTGCTTCCGTTTGTTCTTGGTGTAGCTGTTACTTCTACCGCAGCCGGCCTTACCTCCTACAATCCGTTATTCTATGGATGCGGAATTGCGTATATCGTACTTTTTGTACTGGTATTCCTGTTCCCGCTGCCAGATGCTGACCAGAAAGCATCCGGCAAAAAAGAGGGTCTGATCGACAGCCTGAAGCATACCCATTTTTCTTTCGAGTCCATCGCTATGATCCTGATCGGATTCACCTGCACCGGTACCTTCCAGCTGTGGCTGAACTGCGCGCAGAACTTCGCAAAAGAAAATGTAGGCTGGGCGAATCCGTCCATCATGCAGACCTACTATTCTGCAGGAACCATGCTGGCACTCGTTGTAACCGCATTCCTGACCAGAAAAATCAAAGATGTTCGTTTCATCGTTGTTTATCCGGCTATCTGCCTTGTAACCATGATCGCTGTCCTGATGGGACAGAGCAAACCACTGATGATCGCCGGTGCTTTCGTTATCGGATGGGCAGGCGCAGGCGGACTGCTTCAGATCGCAACTTCTGTTTGCAACATGCTGTTCCCGAAAATCAAAGGAACCGTAACCGCACTGGTTATGATCGCATCTTCTCTCTGCAACTACACCATCCTGACCGCAGCATCTAAAATGCAGCCGTCCGGCGTTATGACCATGAATATCGTTCTGACCGCAGTTGGTGTTGCACTTGGACTGTTTGTAAATATCCGCTATAAAAAAATGGTTGAACTTGCACAGCAGGACAATTAAAATGAGGTTAAGGATTGCGGAAGTACGAAGTACCAAGGAATCCGGACGTGAAAAAGAAAAGCCTGCAAAGAAAAGTCAGGGTTAAATTGAAGAAAGAAGGAAAAATACATGAATACAGTAAAAGTTCGTGATATTGAAATCGGTGCCGGTGCACCGAAGATCATCGTTCCGATCGTAGGCGTTACCAAAAACGATATCATCGAAGAAGCAAAAACCTTCCATTCGATTCCGGTTGATGTTGTAGAATGGCGTGTAGACTGGTTTGAAGGCGTATTCGACTTTGCGCAGGTAGAGGACGTGTTAAAAGACCTCCGCGAAGCACTCGGCAATATTCCGCTTCTGATGACATTCCGTACCTCCAAAGAGGGCGGTGAAAAAGCGATTGAGCCGGCAGCCTATGCGGAGCTGAACATCAAAGCAGCACAGACCGGATATGTGGATCTGGTGGATGTTGAGATCTTTACCGGAGATGACATTGTAAAGAAGATCATCGACGGTGCACACGCAGCAGGCGTAAAGGTTATCGCTTCCAATCATGATTTCTTCAAAACTCCTGCAAAAGCAGACATCATCTACAGATTGCGCAAGATGCAGGATATGAACGCAGATATTCCGAAGATTGCTGTTATGCCGCAGAACAGGAAAGACGTTCTGACCTTGCTTGCGGCAACAGAGGAAATGGCCACCAATTATGCGGACAGACCGATCATCACCATGTCTATGGCAGGCACCGGTGTAATCAGCCGTCTCTGCGGTGAGGTGTTTGGTTCTTCCATGACCTTCGGCGCGGCAAAGAAAGCATCCGCACCGGGTCAGATGGGTGTGAATGATCTGAGCACCGTTCTGGATCTGCTTCACAAAGCCATGTAACCGTTTTTTCTTTAGGGGACACCGGTATTTTTAGCTTTGCTGTTGATGCCGATGTCCCTTTTGTATTATTGTTCTGTTATAAATTTAACGGAGGTATGCCTTTTATGAAGAGAATATTTCACTGGCTGGATGAAAATCTCGAAGAATTTCTTCTTGTGATCGGTCTGATCGCCATGACGCTGATCATGGGAGTCCAGGTTTTCTGTCGTTACGTTCTTGGCATGTCGCTGTCGTGGTCGGAAGAGCTGACCAGATATATTTTTATCTGGTGCGGTTTTTTAAGCGTCAGCTACTGCAGTAAGAAATGCCTTTCCATCAAGATCGAGCAGTTTGTTGCGATTTTCCCGCGGAGAGGAAAAGCCATCTTCAAAATTGTGAATCATACATTTGAACTGATTTTTTTCATCTATATGATTCCGTTTGCTTTTTCCTATATGATGTCGTCGGTTAAAAGCGGCCAGCTTTCCCCGGCCTGCAAAATCCCGATGTACTTTATCCAGGCAGCACCGCTCGTCTCCTTTGTGCTGGTTGCCTTTCGTGTTCTGCAGCGGTGGATGATCGAGTTCCGCGTGGCACGCGGTGAGAACGTTTTCGACCCGGCCCATCCGGAGCGCAATACGCCGGAATCCTTCATTGAGGCAAATGCCGGAGCAGATAACGCCACAGAAAATGCCCTGAACGCGGGTATCGACAACCGCATTCATACGATTAAAAATTCAAACGAGGAGGAACGCTAATGCCGGTCGTAGTATTATTTTTGATTTTTGTTGCATTGCTGGTCATCGCTGTTCCGGTATCGATTACCCTTGGAATCACATCTGTGCTTCCGTCGGTGTTTGACCCGTCCTTTACGGTAGGAGCCAAATATCTGATCCGTGCCATGTTCGGAGGTCTCGATTCCTTCCCTCTGCTGGCAGTTCCGATGTTCGTCCTCTCCGGTATCATCATGGCTAAGGGAGGCATCTCCAAAAAACTGTTTGATGTCTTTGCCTATTTTCTCGGAAAATTCACCGCAGGTATGCCGTGCGCGGTTATCGTCACCTGCCTTTTTTACGGTGCGATTTCCGGTTCCGCTCCGGCGACCGTTGCCGCTGTCGGAAGCATGACAATCCCGATTCTGACTACCCTTGGTTATGATCTGACATTCTCCACAGCGATTGTGGCAGTTGCCGGCGGCCTTGGCGTTATCATTCCCCCGAGTATTCCGTTCATCATGTACGGTATGGCTTCCGGCGCTTCGGTCAGTGACCTGTTCCTTGCCGGAATTGTACCGGGTCTGATGATCGGTCTGCTGCTGATGCTTTATGCCATCTATCACTGCAAACGGTATGGGGAGGATAGGGAGAAGATCTATGCAGAAGTCAAAGTGCTGCATGACAAAGGCCTGCTTCGCGTTTTAAAAGAGAGCTTTTTTGCACTGCTCAGTCCGGTAATCATCCTCGGCTGTATCTACAGCGGCGTTGCTTCCCCGACCGAGGCGGCTGTTATCTCCGTATTCTATGCACTGCTTGTCAGCCTTTTTGTGTACAGGAGTATTCGCATCCGCGACATCTGGTCCATTCTGGTTGAGGCGATTCGTACCTTCACTCCGATCCTGTTCATTCTGGCGGCATCGACAGCATTTTCCCGTGTCCTGACGCTGATGCAGGTGCCGCAGACGGTCAGTGAGTTCATTCTGAACAATTTCCACAGCCCGGTTGCGATCCTTCTGATCATCAACGTATTCCTGCTGATTGTCGGAATGGTGATGGATACCACACCGGCAATCCTGATTCTGACCCCGATCCTTCTGCCGATCGTACAGGCAATCGGTATGGATCCGATTCAGTTTGGTGTGATCATGGTTGTCAACCTGGCGATCGGTTTCGTAACACCGCCGATCGGCGTCAACCTGTTCGTGGCAAGCTCCCTGACCGAGGTTCCGGTCATGCAGATCGCAAAGAAGGCTATGCCGATGATCGGTTTCTTCCTTGTGGCACTGCTGCTGATTACGTTTATTCCGGCGATTTCGATTGGAATTTTATAGGGAGGAGCGAAGGACAATGAAAAAGATGACAAAAAAGAAAAAGCTTTTCCGAAAAGTGACGGCACTTGCCGCTGTCATTGCGCTTGGCGCATCGCTTGCCGGCTGCGGCTCTTCCGGAGAAGAGACGACACAGCGCTATTCCTGGCCGCTGGCAACGGCGAGCCCGGAGGACACGGTAACGCAGATCTTCGCTGAAAAGTTTGCGGAAGAGATTTCAGAGCTGAGCGATGGAAGGATGAAAATTCAGGTTTACGCAAACTCAACGCTCGGCGGCGACCGCGATCTGCTGGAAACGTGTGCCGACGGCGATATTCCGTTTGTCGTACAGAATACGGCACCGCAGGTTTCCTTTATGGGTGATCTTGCCGTGTTTGATCTGCCGTGTGTGTTTGATTCTCTCGATGAATGCCGTGAGAAGATCGATAATCCGGAGTTTTACGAGCTGATCAGCAACGTTTATACAGAGGGAGGTTATCACCTGCTCGGTATGGCAGATCAGGGATTTCGTGTCATGAGTACGAATAAGCCGGTTTACAGCTTTTCGGATTTCAAGGGCCAGAAGATTCGTACCATGGAGAACAGCTACCATCTGGCATTCTGGAAAGCCATCGGTGCCAACCCGACGCCGATGAGCTTCAGTGAGGTTTACATCGGCCTGCAGCAGCACACGATTGATGCGCAGGAGAACCCATACGAGGTCATCGTTTCGAATAACCTGTATGAGCAGCAGGATTACGTAGTGGAGACGAACCATCTGCCGCATCTGATTTCCCTGATCGTCAACGACGATTTCTTCCGGGATCTGCCTGCAGACGAGCAGGAGATCATGACCGAGGCCGCAAAGATTGCGACCGAGTACGCAAGAGAGCAGTCCGATGCCCGTATTGTCGACAAGATCGCGAAAATCGAGGAGAGCGGAACGAAGATTCTGACACTCGATGACCAGACAAGAGCTGACATCCGCGAGGCATCCCAGAGCGTGTATGAGTCGATCAAAGAGAATATTGATCCGGCGATTTACAATGCGTATATGGATGGAATTGAGTAAGAAAAGAAAATGAAATTCCCGGTTGCGGGGCACTGAAAAACAGTGTTACGCGGCCGGATTTTTTACACAAAATTTGCCTTGCACGGTCGAAACTGTAAGACTATAATGGGGTTCAGAGGGTTTTTCTAAATTTATGGGAGGCAAAAAAATGATTTTTAAACACATGGACCGGATTGTATTTGCAGGAGATTCCGTAACGGATATGGAGAGTGCACAGCCGGTGGGGGAAGGTTTATTTGAAAATGTCGGAAAGAGCTACGTCAGAATTGTTGAGAACATGCTGTCTGCATTTTACCCGGAGGTATACATTCGTGTAACAAACTCCGGTATCAGTGGAAACACAAGCCGCGACCTGCTGCAGCGGTTTGACCGCGACGTTGTTTCCCTGAACCCGGACTGGGTTTCTATCTGCATCGGCATCAACGACGTCTGGAGACAGTTCGACAGCCCGGCCATCCCGGACGAGCAGGTATCGCCGGAGGAGTACCGTTCCAACGTCGAAAAGATGATTCTCTCCGTAAAAGATAACGTAAAAGGTGTTTTTCTCATGACCCCATATTATATGGAGCCAAATGCAGAGGACTGGATGAGAAAACGTATGGATACGTATGGGGCAATCTGCCGTGAGATGGCCGAAAAATATGGCTGCTGTTTTATCGATCTGCAGGCTGTTTTTAATGATTACTTCCAATACCGTCATTCTTCCTACATTGCATGGGATCGGATTCACCCGAACCAGATCGGTGCAACCGTGATTGCGCGGGCGTTTTTGGAGAAATGCGGATTTGACTACAATCACAGACCGGGAGAGGAATAAAAACTAATATAAATACCATAACAAAAGCAGAAATTTGCGTTTTCGCGAGACGTGCAGATTTCTGCTTTTGTAACCCACTAAGCGATATCATAATTACCAGAGCTTGTCGGAATGGAAAGTTGTCGGAAGGATAGAAACTCGCACCACTGGTGCGAGAAATTAGTTGGAACAATAATATTATCATTATGGAAAAATGCAAGGATAACTTGCAGCGGGAATTTTATATTCGAATGACAAAAAGATATGGCTGGACGAAAAGAGTTTTAGCTAATTCTGTCTGAAAACGGCGGACAGAGTCGAAAAAAGAGAAAAAGAATCGGTAAAATTTTGCTTAAATTACCAAAAATAATTGCTGTTTTGGGACAGTTATGGTATATTATGACTATACATACATTTATGTGGCGCTACATGGGGACATAAGAGTGAGACATAAAAGAAAGGTAACTATTCAGAACCCCATCTCGATTCCGCTTGCGCTGCATCTCGATGTTGCTTCTCGCCATATGAAATTCAAGAAAACCGCGCATTCATGCAAGCATGATTCACGATTTTCTTCTCTTTCGCATGGCGCTGAATAGTTACAAATAAAGAATAGAACAGGAGAAAAAAGATATGTATCTGGAAGAGTATAAGAGATGGCTGGCAGCTGATCTGGAAGACGCAGATCTGAACCCGGAGCTGGCACGGATTGAAGGAAACGATGAGGAGATCAAGGACCGTTTTGCTGTATCTCTGAAATTCGGAACCGCAGGACTTCGTGGTGTACTTGGCGCAGGAACAAACCGTATGAATATCTATGTAGTGCGTCAGGCAACACAGGGCCTTGCAAACTGGGTAAAAACACAGGGCGGAAACCAGACCGTAGCCATTAGCTATGACAGCCGTATCAAGAGCGATGTATTCGCAAAAACAGCAGCAGGCGTTCTGGCTGCAAACGGAATCAAAGTCAGAATTTACGATGCACTGATGCCGGTACCGGCACTTTCCTTTGCAACCCGTTACTATAACTGCAATGCAGGTATCATGGTAACTGCATCCCACAACCCGGCAAAATACAACGGCTACAAAGCTTACGGCCCGGACGGATGCCAGATGACCGATGATGCTGCAGCAATCGTATACGCAGAGATTCAGAAAACCGATATCCTGACCGGCGTAAAATATATGTCGTTTGCACAGGGAGTAGAAGAGGGACTGATCCGTTTCGTCGGCGATGACTGCAAGAATGCACTGTACGAAGCCATCGAATCCCGTCAGGTTCGTCCAGGCCTCTGCAAGACCGCTGGACTGAAACTCGTTTACAGCCCGCTGAACGGATCTGGTCTTGTACCGGTTACCCGTGTATTAAAAGACATCGGCATCACTGATATCACCATCGTTCCGGAGCAGGAGTATCCGAACGGATACTTCACCACCTGCAGCTATCCGAACCCGGAAATCTTTGCTGCACTGGAAAAAGGCCTGGATCTTGCAAAAGAGACCGGTGCAGACCTGATGCTGGCAACCGACCCGGATGCAGACCGCGTTGGTATCGCCATGAAATGCCCGGATGGAAGCTATGAGCTGGTAACCGGAAACGAAGTCGGCGTTCTGCTTCTCGACTACATCTGCGCAGGCCGCATCGAGAAAGGCACCATGCCGGAGAAACCGGTTGCTGTAAAATCCATCGTGTCCACACCGCTGGCAGATGCCGTTGCAGAGCACTACGGCGTAGAGCTCCGCAGCGTTCTGACCGGATTCAAATGGATCGGCGATCAGATTGCAAACCTGGAGGCAGACGGCGAAGTAGACCGCTTCATCTTCGGATTCGAGGAGAGCTACGGATACCTGGCAGGACCGTACGTAAGAGATAAAGACGCAGTCATCGGCTCCATGCTGATCTGCGAGATGGCAGCTTACTACAGAAGCATCGGAAGCTCTCTGAAACAGAGACTGGAAGAGATCTATGCTGAGTACGGCCGTTACCTGAACAAAGTAGACAGCTTCGAATTCCCGGGTCTGAGCGGCATGGACAAGATGGCCGGCATCATGGATGGCCTCAGAAAACAGCCGCTGACCGAGATCGCAGGTTCCGCTGTTGTCAAAGTAACCGATTACGAGAAACCAGAAGAGACCGGACTCCCATCCGCAAACGTTCTGATCTACAAACTGGCAAACGGTGAAACCGTTATCGTCCGCCCGTCCGGAACAGAGCCGAAGATCAAAGTATACTACACAACACTTGGTAAGGATCTGGCAGAGGCAGAAGCAGAGAAAGAAAAACTCGCAGAGGCTTTAAAACCGATTCTGGCATAAAGAAAATAAAAAAGAATAGAAGGGCGTGGCTTCGGCTGCGCCCTTTTTCGAACCTGAATTTTTTTTTCGAAAAGTGTAAGATTTTCTGCAGAACAGCGTGATGATAGATGAAAGGGGGAAGTTCCATATGGAAGATGAAAGAATTGTCCTGCTGTATTGGGACAGAGATGAAGCTGCGATTAGCGAATCCTCGATGAAATATGGTGCATACTGTACATCTATTGCACAGAATATTCTGAAGAATCCGGCGGATGCAGAAGAATGTGTCAATGACACCTGGCTTCATGCGTGGAATGCCATGCCGCCGCACCGGCCGTCTCTGTTATCGACATTTCTTGGAAAGATAACAAGAAATCTTTCTTTTGATCTGTATAGAAAAATGCATCGCGGAAAACGCGGAGGAAGTCAGGTTGATGCGGTGTTGGACGAGCTGGAAGAATGCGTTTCGGGGAAAGATAATATTGAGCGGCAGTGGGAGATGAAAGAACTGGTAGCGGAGATCAATCAGTTTCTGCAGAAGCTGCCGGAGGAGAAACGATGTATGTTTGTCCTGCGGTACTGGTATGTGGACAGTATCGGCGAAATCGCGGATCGGCTGGGAAGAAGTGAAAACTATGTTTCAGTTACGCTGAACCGGATCCGCGGGAAACTGCATACACACTTGACGGAAAGGGGGTTCGAAGTATGAAGAAAGAAGAACTGTTTGAAACACTGAGTGACCTGGATCCTGCTATGGTGAAAAAGGCACGGGACTATCAGCGTTCCCAAGGGGCTGCATGGAAAAAATGGACGGCCGCGGCAGCCTGTGCGGTGATCATCGGCGGAGCTGTGCTGGGGGTTACGACATGGAGAAATGGACAGGAGAGTTCGGCAGTCCGTTACCCGTCGGGGCTAAAGACGGTTATGGCAGCTTATCCGGCATCTGTGGCGCAGACGATGGATGCACAGGAATTTATGGAAAGTGATGCGCACTGGGACTGGTGGAATTCCTACAGGGAACTGACGACAAAATCAGCGGAACTGCAGTCGGGAATGGATGCGTATTATCAGAAACTGATGGAACAGATGCTGGTTTCCGATAATGAAAATACCGTCTGCTCGCCGATCAATCTGTATATCGCGTTTGCGATGCTGGCGGAAACTTCGGATGGAAATACGCGGCAGCAGATTCTGGATATGCTTGGTGCGCAGGATATGGACACCTTACGGAAAAATATTTCTTCGCTCTGGAAAAGCAATTATGCAGACACGCCCGCGCTGAAAAGTGTGTTGGCAAATTCGCTGTGGCTGGATGGTGAGGAAACATACAATGACACAACGCTGCAGCGGCTGGCGGAACAGTATTATGCATCGACCTTCCGTGGGACTCCCGGATCGGAAGAGATGAATCAGGCCCTGCGGACGTGGACGGATGATAATACCGGCGGACTTTTGAAGGAATATACAAAAGACATGGCGATTGCCCCGGAAACGGTATTTGAACTGGTATCAACCATCTATTATAAGGCGATGTGGAGGGAAAATTTCTGGGAAGTAGATACAGAGAAGGAAACCTTCCACGGAGCTGCGGGAGATACCACTGTGGACATGATGAAAAAAACGGAATGGATGGATGTCTACCAGGGCGAACATTTCCGTGCAGTCAGCCTTAGCCTTCAGGACAGCGGCTCCATGTATTTCCTGCTTCCGGATGAAAATACCGATGTCAATGAACTGGTATCGGATCCGGATCTGATGAAGGTTATACGGCGGGATGAAAGCAGTGATAACTGGTATTCCCCTATGGTGAACCTGTCTGTTCCTAAATTTAAAGTATCGGAAAAAACAGACCTGATCGAAACGGTGCGCGCACTAGGTGTAACGGATGCGCTGGATACGGATCTGGCAGATTTCAGTCCATTAACAGGGGACAAAGAGAATTTATACCTGAGCAAAGCAGATCATGCCGCCACGCTTGAAATCGACGAAAACGGAGTAACCGGAGCAGCGTATACAGAACTCGGCATTTCAGAAACCGCAGCAGAAATACCGGACGACGAAATCGACTTCGTACTGGATCGTCCATTCCTGTTTCTTGTCACGGGGCAGGACGGATCGATTCTGTTTTCGGGAGTTGTGAGAAATATTGCAGAGACATGAAAAAAGGAGTCGGACTGTCCGGCTCCTGTGTCTGAGACACGTTACAGTATCTCTTCGGTGCTTATTTTTGCTCTGCGTTCCTTTGTCGGAGCAGAAAAACAGACAAAATCAGTACAGCAGGGAAAATGCAGCCGGCCAGCATACCTGCCTTCAGATCGTCGCCGGTGTTTTGTGTGACAAATCCAATAACAAATGGGCCAATGGAACCACCCATATCTCCGGCCATGGCGAGAAGTGCGAACAGTGCAGTTCCGCCGAGTGGAATTTTAGAGGATGAAATACTGATGGTTCCCGGCCACATAATTCCTACGGAGAAACCACACACAACGCAGCCTATAAGATTTAAAAGAGGATATGGTGCGAGAGCTGCAGCCAGATAACAGATCAGGCAAAGTGTACCGGATGCGATCATAAATTTTGTTAAGTCAATTTTTTCCCCGTATTTACCATAGAAGGTCCTGCTGATGCCCATCATCACAGCAAACAGGCACGGTCCTGCAAGGTCTCCAATGCTTTTTGAGAGACCTAATGCAGACTCGGCATAAGCGGAAGCCCATTGCGCCATCGAAATCTCGCTTGCTCCGGCGCAGACCATAAGAACAAGGGAAATCCAGAAAATGGGAAGACGGCACAGCTGACGAATGGTAAATCCTTCTTCGCTTCCGGTGAGTGATTCAATCGGGCAGGAAAGGAAATTAAACGTATTGTACAGTGGAAGTACAGCCCAGATACATGCGAGGATCGGCCAGCGTTCCATACCAAAAACTGCCAGAAAAGCAGTGGAGAGTAAGATGACGCCTACAGACCCCCAGCAGTAAAAGGAGTGAAGCAGACTCATAACGCTGTCCTTATTGTCAAACGGACAAGCCTCTACGATTGGGCTGACAAGAACCTCAATCAGTCCGCTTCCGGCGGCATAGATCATGGCACTGAGCAAAATTCCTGCATAGGCATTTGGCAGAATATTGGGCAGAAAGGCAAGTCCAATCAGGCCGCAGGCGGAAAGAATCTCAGAAGCAACGACACACCTGCGATAACCGATTTTATCGACATATCTGGCACAGAACAAATCGACAAGAAGTTGTGTGAAAAAGAATACTGTCGAGATAAACGCAATTTTTCCAAGAGAAATATGGTAAGTTCTGTGAAAGGTAAGAAATAGTAAAGGTGCAAAATTTGCAGAAATTGCCTGCGTGATAAATCCAAGATAACAGGCAATTAAGGTTTTGTGGTAGTTCTTTTTCATGATGATATACTCCGTTTTTTAAAATGGCAGAACTGCTGCGGCCGTAGTGTTCGTTTCGTTGCCGTTCACCGTGTTCCATGGAGCGACAACGATTCTTTTTGTATAATAACGTAAAATAGTGTCGCTTTCACTGGAATATATCGTCTGTTTATTGTATAATATCGTAAAATAGAGAGGGGCGTGCCTGAAAAACGGAGGCGGGGAAAGATGGAATTTAATACATTTTATAACAAGATCCAAACGGATGAAACCATGATGGAAACGATACAGCATGGAAACAGTGAATATCCGTTTCAATTGTATTACGACGATCTTGCGTTGTTTGATTTTCATTGTGTAGAATGGCACTGGCATGTGGAGTTTGAGTTTGTTTTTGTACAGGAGGGAACAGCAACCTTCTGGGTTGGCGAAAAGCAGTTTTCACTGGGACAGGGAACGGGCATTTTTATTAACTCAAAGATTTTGCATCGCTATTTTTCTGAAGGCCATGCGATTGTGCCAAATTTCGTTCTGAAACCGACATTTCTCGCTCCGGCAGACAGCCTGATTTACAAAAAATACATTGCACCTGTCTCTTATACACATCTCCGAGCCCACGAGACTGCAGCTAATCTC
>ERZ1027150.874-NODE-874-length-23626-cov-11.796742_pt1 | contig 23626 bp, 20 predicted proteins | sample MGYA00519276_ERZ1027150 | MGnify/ENA primary metagenome ERZ1027150 (study PRJEB26926, sample SAMN06164860) | human gut metagenome | biome: ENVO:00009003; feature: ENVO:2100002; material: ENVO:00002003 | host: Homo sapiens | place: USA | collected 2012 ... | reverse complement strand
TTATACATTCGAAAACATATCTATACAGATTCAAGAATACGTCATTACAGATTTTTTAAAAACATCTTTAGCAACCAAGTCCGCCACACAAAAGGTATTTAACAAAAGGTACTCAACAAAATCTTTATCCTCTTCCTATCACACAGTCCCAATGATCAGCCCAGTTCCCAAACATGCATAATTTACCCTACCCAAGCCCCTGGAATAAAGGCATTTTCTCTTACAAGACCGGATTCTCCCCTTATTCAATCAAATAAGTTCCGTTTCTTGCCATCTAATTAGTAAAATGAACTTAATTGAACTTGATAGTCTTAAAAAAAAAGTTGAAATTTGCTGAAAATTGGAAAATTATGAAGAAATTAGCAATACTAGGCATTATTGGAACTGTGGGAATATTCACTTCCTGTTCTCACTCTATATCGGATACGGAACCGACCGGTCCTACTACTGATCCGGAAGACAAATTTCCTATCACACTGAATGTTACCAGCGCATCCGCATCGCGTCTGAACGACAGCGGATTTGAAGAGAACGATGCCATCGGACTGTATGTGGCTCACCGGAAAAATACAGAGGGAAACACGCTGCTTCCGACGGGGAATTACGTAGACAATATGCGATTTGTGCTGGATAATTCCAACCAGTGGGTTCCCGACCAGCCTATCTATTGGCAGGATCAGACCACACATGCCGACTTCTATGTCTATTATCCGTACAGTGCCTCGCTTACTGATGCCACGGCGTTTACCTTGCGCGTAGCTGCCGACCAGTCGAGTCTGGAGAATTTCCAATCGAGCGATTTCACTTACGGAAAGACCCTTGACGTGACACCCACCCAACAGGCGGTCAACATCATGACGAATCACGCATGCAGTCAGATGATTATCTACCTGAAAGCCGGTAACGGATTTACGGAGGAAGAACTGAAAGCCGCCAAGATTAGTCTGAAAATCAATTCATTGAAGACAGAGGGAAGCCTTAATCTGGCGAATGGAGAGATTACACTCACGGGAGAGGCCAAAGACATGACTCCCTATCAAGGACAGGAAGATTACCGACTGCTGGTATTGCCGCAAAGCACTACCAACGGTAACCTGATTACGGTAAACATCAACGGACAAGATTATTTCCTGAATAAGAATTTCACGTTTACAGGCGGAAAGATTCACCGGTTTACAGTTACGGTCAACAAGAGCGGAAACGGTGTGAATGTAGGAGTTAACCCCTGGGAAGATGACGGTACGGACAACGGAGGCGTAGCCATGTAAACGGTCGGGATACCGATTTCCGAGCGGTTCCGAACGATTCTGAAAAATCACAAAAACCAATAAGATTCAACACGCTGACCGATGCTGCATACTGACAGGGAGCAGAAGCGGAAAAGAATCTGGACAGGGGAGAAATCTGAGCAATGACAAAAAAACGAAAGAAACACATGAGAGGGAATTTACTGATCAGCTATTTCATATCTTTTTTACTGTTAGGTATTCTCGGTGCCTGCCGGGATGAAAATCCGGAAGAAAAGGACAGAGACAGGGGCCCGGGAAAAATATTACTCGAAAGTGAAGTCGACCAGCTTTACCTGAGCCGGGTAAACGACAACGGTTTTGCCGACGGAGACATCATGGGGGTGTATATCGTAGATTATGTAGGTGGAGAACCCGGGGAGCTGCAGAATTACGGCAACCGTGCCACCAACGTACAGCATACTTATCATGCGGAAGAAAATAAATGGACTTCTGCCGTGGATATCTACTGGAAAGACAGCAAGACTCCGGTAGATATTTACGGCTATTATCCTTTCAGCAGTCCGGAAGAGGTGCGCTCGCATTCTTTTGAGGTAAAAAAAGACCAGTCGAAACCGACGGACGGCCGTGTAATGGGGGGCTATGAAGCCAGTGATTTTCTGTGGGGAAAGGTTGAGCGTGTAGCTCCGACCGATAAGGTTATCCGCCTGCCGCTGCGTCATCAGATGAGTAATGCGCTGGTTACCTTGAAGATGGGAGACGGTTTCACGGAAGATGAATGGAACGGTCTGGAGAAGTCTGTCCTGGTACAAAATACTACACGACGTGCACAAATTGACCTAGCTACCGGAAAGGTGACTCCTATGGGGGAAGCCGAGACTACCGGTACCCTCCCCTTCTGCCGTGACGGGGAATTCCGTGCCATTGTTGTTCCTCAGACTGTAAAGGCAGGAAAGGAATTGTTTGACATTACCGTAGGAAAGACTCCTTATATTTTTAAGAAAGAGGTTGACTTTTCTTATACTCCGGGAAAAATGCATCGTTTTACCATTACAGTCAATAAGAAATCGGACAGCGGGGACTATGAGTTCAAGCTGACAGGTGAAGAGATTGCAGACTGGGAGGCTGACCTGGCTTCGCACGAATCGGAAATGAAGGAATATATCGTGATTCATGTAGAAGAACCGGGAACGCTGGATGCGTGCCTGAAACAGGCAAACAAGAATTATGCGGAGGTGCAGAACCTGAAGCTTACGGGTAAAATCGATAAGCGGGATTTTGATTTCATGAAAAATCAAATGACTCGCCTGCAGGCTCTGAACCTGAAGGAGGTGAGAATTAAGAAATGGGAAGATGGGATAAATGTGTATAATGAGGATGAGATTCCCGGGAGTGCAATGAGTAATAATAAAAGCCTGACAAGAATTATTTTGCCGGATACCTTGCGTTCTATAGGAGGAAGTGCATTTCTTGAGAGTATGCTTAGTGGAAGTTTGATAATCCCTGAAGGGGTTGTTACAATTAATGGAAATGCATTTAGCGGTTGTTCTGCACTTAATGGCAAATTGTCATTACCTTCGACTTTAGAAAAAATTGAAGCTACTGCATTTAATAAATGCCCCTTTTCAGGGGAATTAGTTCTTCCACCTTCCGTAAAAAAAATAGGGAATATCGCATTCAGTGAAACTAATTTTTCAGGAAATTTTATCTTACCTGAAGAGTTAGAAGTTATTGAATTTTGGGCTTTTAAATTCTGTCATTTTTCAGGAGGATTAAAAATTCCTCACAAAATAAAAGTAATCCCGTCTAGCCTTTTTGCCAACGGAACATTTGATGGCACTCTCATTTTACCTGAAGGGCTGGAAAGAATTGAAGACGAAGCATTTTATATGAATGAGTTTTGTGGAGAACTCAAACTTCCCGCTAATTTGACTTACATCGGACAAGTTGCTTTTGAGGGGAATAATTTTTCTGGAGAATTAATTCTACCATCTAAATTAATTAGTATTGGAAATTCAGCATTCTACAATTGCGATAAACTAAGCGGCACCCTAACTTTCCCAAAAGAAATGGTAGCAATACCCAATGATTGTTTTTCAGGATGTTCCAGTCTCGAAAAATTGATTTTCCCAGAAAATATTGAATCTATACAAACAAATGCATTCAGTGGTTGTTCCGGAATACGATCCATTGTATGCGAAGCACTTATTCCTCCCTATGTAGCCCCCGGAGCATTTGATGGAGTGCCTAAAGACAAATTCGTACTGGAAGTTCCCGAACTGGCTCTGGCGGCCTATCAGACAGCTCCCGGATGGAGTGAGTTCAAACAGATTGGAGTTCATCATGAACTGATTTGCCAACCGTCTGCAGTCAAGACGCTCAACAAGGAGTATACGCAAAAAATTGTGCTGGATGCAGAAGGCGACTGGGAGGTACTGAGTCTGCCCGACTGGTGCAGCCTGAGCCCGATGAGCGGATCTAAGAAAGCCGAACTGACCCTTACCGTACACGAACGTCCGCAAGGAGGAGAAGATGTCAGAAAGGGAGACATCATCTTCAAACTGAAAGATAAATATTATACCACCACCTGCAGCGTATCTCAATATAACTATGAATATGAAGAAGATGAAATCATTACCCTGCAGCAGGCTTCAAAGGGAAAAGGAGTCAATCTGGTCTTTATTGGTGACGGATACGATGCGGAAGCAATCAGCAAAGGGACTTACCTGGATGACATGAAACAGCAGGTAAAGGATTTCTTCGGAGTGGAACCCTATGCTACCTACCGCGATTATTTCACGGTCTATACCGCCATTCCTCTTTCTCAGGAAAAGGGAGTCGGATCGGTCAACCGCACCTGGGATACGAAATTTGAAACCACATTTACAGGAGAAAGCGGACTGAAATGCAATACCGATGCAGTCTTCGACTATGTACGGCGCATTCCGGGAATGGACAGCGAACGCCTGAAACAGACCCTGATTGTACTGACTCCCAATACCACCAGCTACGGAGGAATCACGCAAATGTGGAGCGACGGATCGGCCATATCCATCTGCCCCAAGAGCACACAGGCTTACCCGTATGACTCAAGGGGAATCGTACAGCACGAGGCAGGCGGACACGGGTTCGGTAAACTCGGAGATGAATACCTGTATCACAATGCATTCATCACCCAGTGTCCGGTCTGCGGAAACATCAGCAATGAAATCAGAGATGCACAGGCGCTGGGCTGGTACGCCAACCTATCGCTTACGGCCAAGGTGCATGAAGTACCCTGGGCACACCTGATTAACCATAACAAATACAGTGGAATAGTGGACGTGTTTGAGGGAGGCTATATGCATACCCGGGGTGTATACCGCTCTGAACAGACCAGCTGCATGAACAATAACATTCCTTATTTCAGTACCATCAGCAGGGAAGCCATCGTACGGCGTATCAAGGAATATGCCGGAGAAACGTTCTCCTTCGAAGAGTTCGTTGCCAACGACAAGTTGGGAGCCGTGAACAGCTACAGCCGCAACTGGAGCTGGGGAGAATGCAGCGGTCAACCGTCGGCCTCGCATCAGCCTCCGGTAATTCACCGGGGAAGTCCGAAAGCAGGAGGATCCGCAACCAGACACATCAGACACTAACCTAAACATTAAGACAGATGGGAATGAAACAGATCATATCACAGAGCCGGTGGGGAATCCTACTGATGGGAATTGCCCTGGCCGGTTGTACAGGTTCGGGAACCACAGAGCCGCTTCCGGAAAAGCCCATACACAATGAGAACGAAATGGTGTTCCGGGCCGTTCATCCGGGTGCCTCACGTGCCACAGCCACCGCTTTCGAGGAAAATGACCGGATTGGAGTGTTTCTCACCGAAGCCGGAGAGGAGCTGGAGCAAAGCGGTAATTATGTCAACAATGCCTTGCTGACTTACCGTACGGGGGAATGGCAGGGAGAGTCTCCTATCTACTGGGACAACCGCAGCTACGACGTATATGCATATTTTCCCTATACCCAGCGGGTAAGTTCGGTGGACGATTATCCTTTTGCCGTAGCCACCGACCAGCGGAAGGAAGGATATGCGGCAAGCGACTTTCTGTGGGCCGGGAAAAAGAACGCACAGGCATCCGAAGGGGCAGTCACCCTCCCGTTCCGCCACTGCATGAGCCGCCTGAAGGTACGGCTGGTAGCGGGGGAAGATTATGAAGGAGAGTTGCCTAATGACGTCACACTGTATATCCACAATACGGTGACCGAGGCTACCATCGACCTGGCAGTGGGCATCCCCACACGAAACCAGTACGCATCCGCCCGTACCGTCATTGCCCGCGATGAAGGCAACCATACCTTTGGGGCCATTCTCGTTCCGCAACGGCTGCTCAACCGTCTTCCGCTGCTGGAGGTGGTTACCGAAGGGGTGTCTTACCTGATGGAAAGTACCTTTGTCTTCAAGCAGGGTATCTGCCACAACGTCACCCTGATTCTTTCGAAAAACCCGGAACAGGTGAAGATTGAAATCGGTGGTGAGATAGAAGACTGGGGCTAAGACGGTCGGAAGGCAGCCCCGGAAGGAGTGCAAGAATAATACAAGAGAGTGAAGATAATACAAGAGAGAAGAGAGAATAGAGTAAGAGAGAAGAAAAACCAAGTAGAGACTATGATTCGAAAGTTATCCATAATCATATGCCTGATTACCGGCGGACTGATACTGATGGGAGGGTGTCAACACTCGCCCGAAGGGCAGGCAGAGGCCCTGCCGTACCGGCAAGGGAACGGATGGGGACTGATCCGGGCCAACGGAGAAACGGTGGTTCCTTCAGGAACCTTCCCTACCCCTCCATCGGCAGTCATTTCCCGACGGTTTTATGCGGCCGACAGCAGCGGACGGTACCAACTGTACGACGCAGACAGTCCGCTGCAGCCGGTCTCGCCCCGGCATTTTCTGAGAATTGGCTACTTCCGCGAAGAAACGGCACCGGCACAGGAGGAAGCCCATACCCCTATCCTGCTGATTGACAGGAACGGGAATACCCGGGCTACCCTGGAGGCTGAAGGAGAGGACGGGATTGTACTGGCACACAACTTCCGGGAAGAAAGAGCCCTGGTAGGTACACGGAGCGGCAAGTTCGGCTATGTAAACTGCGAGGGAAAGCTGTGCATTCCGGCAATATATGACTATGCCGGTGATTTCTACGAAGGAAAGGCACTGGTGGCACAGGCCAACGGAGAGGGCAAGTTGGGATTTCAAGTGATTGATACCCGCGGACACCAGCTCTTCGCCCTGCAACAGTCGCAGAGCAGTTTCGACACCCGCTACAGCGACGGACTGCTGAAGTGCCGGTCTCTGCAAAACGGACGGATTACCTATTTGAACGACCAGGGAGAAGAGGCCTTTCAACTTCCGGAAAGTATAACCGAAGCTTTCCGCTTTTCCTATGGTGCCGCCATCTGCCGCACCCATGAGGGATACGGAGCCATCGACAAAAGCGGGCGTTTCATCATTCCTCCCCAATACGACGGGGCGGAAATTATCGGAGACAACCGGATCGCCCTCTGCCAAAAAGGAGAATGGAGCATCTGCGACTTCTCACATCGGTTGGTCTCTGAGAAAAGCTATCGCAACAAGCCGCTCTTCTACCAATGGGAAACAGCATTCCAGGCTACCGACAGTCTGATTCAGGACCCGTATGCAAGGGGAGAAGAAGTGGAAGTCTTTATCCGATATGCTCAGGACAGCGGCAATGAAGGCCATGCTGCAGTGGCAGAAACGACAGAAAGGAAAATGAAGACAATGGCAGAAAGCCAACCGGCAAATGTTCCGGAAAAGGAAGGCCCCTCCCACCATGAAATACACGAAACAGACTGGAGAAAAGCGGCCAAGTCCAGTCCTTTTTATCCGGAAATACAGAAAATACTTTCCGGCAGACTGGAGGAAACGGACGTGGCACGCCGGGAGGTGATACTCGACTATGTAGAGCGGTTGAGGATGGCCTACAACACCAAGGACATGGAGTTCATCTCACAGGTATTCAGTGACAAGGCCCTCATCATCGTGGGAAAGGTAATTCATACCCTGCCCTCGGAAGAAGCCCGGTACCTGAGCAATGCACAGGTAGTCTACTCGGTCAAAAGCAAGAAAGACTACCTGGAAAGGCTGAGAACGGTATTCCGGAGTAACCGGCACATCGAACTGAAATTCAGCGACTTTCACATTGCGCGCCATCCGTCGGCAGAAGGGATCTACGGTGTCAGTCTGCGACAGGCCTACCGCTCCAGCCTCTATTCCGACGACGGATACCTCTTCCTGCTTTGGGACTTCCGCGATGCGGAAACTCCGAAGATACACGTGCGCACCTGGCAGCCCAGCATGCTGGACAACCAGACGCCACTGCCCGAGAAAGACATTATAGACATCAGTATATTTAATTTCTGAATATGAGAACCTTTTATTTATGCGGACTGTTGCTCTGCCTTTCCGTTGCCTGTATGGCACAGGAGTTTGCAGTACGACGCTTCCGCCCACTGCCCAACGACATTACTGCTTTCATGAATCCGGTGCGCGACCTGAATGGGGAGGCTTGTGCCCTGATCAAAGTGGTCGGAGCGGCCGATTTTACCTTCTCCACCCCTCTCGGCATCATCAAGCGCCAGCAGGAAGTCGGAGAAATCTGGTTGTATGTGCCCAACGGCAGCCGCCGCATCACCATCCGCCATCCGCAATGGGGAGTGCTGCGCGACTATGCCTTTCCCAGTCCGCTGGAATCGCGCATGACCTATGAGCTGGTATTGTCTTCTCCCTATATCCTGCAGAGCATGCTGGTGCAGCGCACCGAGGTACATCGGATGCCGCTCCGCGCACACGCCCAGCGCACTTCTCCCCTCAAAGGGCTGCCGCAGCGGTCGCTGCGCACTCCCCTGCCATGGGAATTCCTGGTTTCGGTCAGCGCCACTGCCGGAAAGGAACTGCTGGTACCGGGTATCCGCCTGGCTGCCCTGAAGCGGCACGGGGTCTACCTGTATGGAGAAAGCAATTTCAGTTTTCCTTCGGGAGGTACGGACGGTATCTGCGAAGCCGACGGCTATCTGCCGCAGGAAAACTACCTGCCCTATTACACCGGAAATACCCGGACCTCGCACCAGCTGATACTGGCAGGAGGGATTCACCGGATACTGAAATCGCTGTATGTGTATGAGGGCGTAGGCTACGGCAAGCACCAGGTGACCTGGGAGACAACCGATGCCAAGCGGTATGAGAACCGGGCCTACAGCGTATCGGGATGGGCGGCAGAAGCCGGTATCTGCTGGCGCCTGCAGCAATGGGCCATCAGCGGAGGCGTACAGACGCACAAGGGAAGCAAATGGAATGCCAATCTGGGATTGGGAATGTTTTTTTAAATAGAGGTTGCACATGAGTATTCAATTACGACTCGTCATAGGATTCTTCCTGCTGGGTGCAGGAATCACCGGTTGTGTGGAAAAGCCGGTACCCGAATCGCTGGCTCCCCGGGTAAGCGTGGAGCCGGCACAACAGATTACCCGCACGGCTGCCGTGCTGACAGGAAAAGTGGAAGCACAGGGAAGCGGCACGGTGAGCGAATGCGAATTCCGCTATGGAAATACTCCGGACATGAGTGAACGGATAGCGTGCGAGACGTGGGAGGCACTGCAGGTACAACTGGAGAATCTGCAGCCGGGAACGACGTATTATTTCTGTCTGGAAGCCGGAAACGGACATCAGACTGCCCAGAGTGAGGTGCTGCAGTTTCAGACAGCTCCCAACTCCCTGCCGACCGTCGGTGCGGTAAGCATCATCGGACAGACTCCGATGAGCGTCATCCTGTCGTGTCCGCTGACCGATGACGGCGGTGAGGCCATCACCGGATACGGTTACCTGTGGGGAAAAGAAGGAGAGGGAGAAAGCCGGGAAACGGAAGCGGAATGGGACGAGGCAAGCGGTACGTTCACCCTTCACCTGCCCGACCTGGAACCGCTGACGGCCTATCACATCCAGGGATTTGCCACCAACAGTCTGGGACGCACCTGCAGTGAGACCCTGCAGTTCAGTACCAGCAACGCCATCAGTTACCTCCAGCCGGGAAGTCTACCCAAGCTGATTCACGAGAAGGAGAAATATGCCTATACCACCTTGCGCATTGCGGCCCCGCTGAACGGCGACGACGTACGTTTCCTGCGCGAGATGAGCGGCACGACAGTGACCGGAGAGCATACTCCGGGGAAAATCGAGGTACTTAATCTGGGAGATTCGCGGATTGTCAGCGGAGGAGTGAATTATTCGGGCAGTCGTTTCACTGCCAACGATACCATCGGCTACGGCATGTTCGGCAACCTGCCGTACCTGCGTGAACTGACTCTTCCTCAGGGGGCTGTCTACGTGGAAAACGGTGCGTTCAACTCGGCGTCCGCACTGGAAAGGCTGGTCCTTCCGTTTGAACTGAAGGAGATAACCGCCTCGGATGAGTGTCCGGAACTGAAGGAAATCTACATCACTCCTACAAACGGATATTACAAGACGCTGGACGGACTGCTTTACAACAAGAGCGGAAGGGAACTGGTATGGTATCCGCAAGGCAAGGATTCCGAAGAACTGGTGCTGTCGGAACAGCTGGATTCCATCCGGAGTTTTGCTCTGAAAGGGTGTAAGGTAAAACGGGTAACCATTCCCGAATCGGTCACTGAGGTCGGTATAAACGCCTTTGCGAGTTCGGCGCTGGAGGAAGTCACTTTCCCGCAGGGACTGACCCACATCCGCAAGGGCGTGCTGCAGGAATGCAGACAACTGAGAAAGGTCTGCCTGGGAAAGGGTACACAGTATGTCGGCGATTACTGGATTGCCCATTGCCCCGTGAAGGAGCTCTATATATATGCCGAAGAACCTCCGTTCTGCAGCACAAATGCCTTTGGATACAATGAGTCGCTGTTCGAGCAATGCATTCTGTACGTACCGGCTGCCTCACTGAGCCGGTACAAATATCACAATACGTGGAAAAAGTTCTTACAGATTCTGCCCTGTCCGGAATAAGGCTTACGACTTGCCGGTAGCGGACAGCTTGGCAACTTCATTTTGCCAGTACTGCATCATTCCCTGATAAGCCGTGGTGCGCTGCATCGCTGCCTGGGGGAAGGTGCGGTCCAACTGACGGGATATCTGCTGCATCACCCGGATACTGTCGGAGGCAGTCAGTACGGCACCGTCGAGCTTCAGCCGCCGGGCCTCATCGGTCAGGATTCTCCGGCAGGCCTCATCTTCTACCACATTGCCGTAGACCGGGAAATAATGGGGTGTCTGGAACGAACGGCGCGACTGCAGCAAGCTCCATCCGCCCACTCCCAGCAGCATTACAACGGCAATCACTGCCACCCAGCGCAGGGGCAGTTGCCAGGATTTCTGCCAGACGGCCCTGAACACAGCCATGTCAGAAGCATAGCGTTTCTCCCTCGCCTGCCGCGTACACTTGCGGGAAACAGCCGCCAGGTGACGGCTTTTCAACAGAGAGGCCATTTCGCCGATGATGATTCCCAGGGAATAGATGTCGGCCCTTAAATCGGCCTTGGTATCGGGCAGCAGGGTTTCCGGGGCCATGTAATAGCGGGTACCGGCGGGCAACTTCAGCAGGGTATAATCGTCGCAGTCGGAAAGACTGAAGTCAATCAGCTTGACATTGTTTCCGTTGTGCGTAATCATGATGTTCTCCGGCTTCAGGTCGCGGTGAATCACCTGCTTGGTATGCAGATACTGCAGGGCATTGCAGAGTTCTCCGATAATCTTCCGTGCCAGTTCCTCAGTGAGCCGTCCCTTGGCCATGAAATCACGCAGCGTCTCTCCGTCGACATACTCCATGATGATACACGGTCCGATGCCGTCGACCACCTCCCAGCCCATCGTATGGGCGATATGGGGATGCTCCAGCTGATAACCGATGGCAAACTCCTTGCGCAAGGCCTGTTCATAAAACTTCTCCGACCGGTAGGAAGGAGAAAGTGTCTTGAGGATATGTTTCTTGCCGTAGCGCACCCCTACATACAGGCAGGTATATCCCGATACCGACGTATAGATGGGAGCCACTCCGCTGAACGCATCCTCCTTACTGATTTCCGCATCAATAAATCCTGAACTCAGATTTTCCATAATTACAATACATTTAATAAAGTAAGTCCGCTGTTCCGCCCTGCGATAAAAGGCTGGGTACGCTCGCCGTTGCGAAGGATATAGGGCAGCGTAAGCGGATGACCGATCATGAAGGACGTAGTCTCGAAACAGTCGCCCTCATGAAGCTTGGAGTTCTGTGCCTCGATGACCTCGAACATCAGATCTCCCTTATAAAGCAAACGTAAATAGCGGTTGGGGGCCCATCCGATTTCCACCTGCATGCCTTCCTTGAGGTTCTTGACCAGCAGCTGGTCGGACGAGAAAAAAGACGAATTGTACACACTGCTCAGTTTCAGATGACTGCAGAACGACTTATAGTCATCGAAATTCACAAACCGGGAAAGCACATCGAGGGTCGCCTTGCGCGGATAATGCGGATAATTCACGTATCCCCACAAACGCTTGAGCGTAGAAGTGGAAATGTTCTCTTTTATCTGCATGTAAAGAAACGATGAAAACGCCTCGAAGTCGTTGGTCGTATCCAGTTTCTTACCATACTTCTCTTCTACAGTATTGATCAATTCTACGATTTCCGGTTTGAGTACATTCATTGTCAGTCTGTGTTTTTACTATATATGCCACCGAGCCGCACATCCGGCAAGGCAGCTGATTCCTTGTTGTCGGACAAAATTACTAAAAAAATCGCAACCAACCTATCTTTGGGAAAGGATTCGGAAAGCAGATTGACGCTTTGTTCAGAATACCGGCCGATAAGTCTGCAACTCTTTCCTCAATGCCTTGGCACGGTTGTCGGTAAGCGAATCCAGCAGCCGCCAGAACTCCGGTCCGTGATTCATCTCACGGGTATGGGCGAGTTCGTGCAGCATGACATAATCCATCAGGTGAGCGGGGAGCAGCATGAGAAAATACGACAGACTGATGTCGCGGGAAGAAGAACAGCTTCCCCAGCGCGAGCGAGCCTTCGAAATCTTCAGCTGGCGGAAAGAAAGTCCCGTTTCCTGTGCCCAGTAATGAATAAGAGGAGGCAAATATTCCAGGGCCTTCTTCTTCAAGGCCCTCTCTACGGCACTGCGCAACAAGGTCTGCACCCTGGCCGACGAGAAATCGGCCTGCTCGGGATAGCAGATACATACCCCCTCCTCCGACGAGCGTACCGTAAACTGCTTCAGGGGAGAAGGAGCCAGCCAGAGCCGGAAACATTCCGACTGAAGGGTATAACCGGGGGTGAACTGCTGGGGAGTAATCTCCGAAAAACTTGCCAACAGACGCTTGCGATAAGGCTCGATGGTCTTCAGCACCGGTCCGATGTTCACATACGGAGGAGTCGTGACATACAGTCCGTCTGCCTTGGGCCGCATGGAAATATTACGCGCCGTACGGCGGGTAGTCAGCACAATTCTGCCGAAATCTTTATCAGGAATAATCTGTTTCTTTGCCATGCTGCAAAAATAGGCAATAAAAAAAAGATTACTGCTCTCGCGGTAATCTTTTTCTATTATTTAGTTAGCTATTCAAATTAGAGAGAATTGAAACTTCACAGCCTCTTTTTGTATCTACAAGTACTAACTATTATATAAAAAGCAAATGAAAATGTTATTTCCTAATGTGATTTCCTACAGTCAATGGCAGCGGCCTTCTCCGCCACATCCACCAGATTCTTCACTGAATCGGGCTGGTAAGCCACCTGAGGATCAGCAATTGTCTGTTCCTGCCCCGGCACCTCCATTCCTTCTGCCATCTCCCCATCGACCGACTGTTTCACCAGACTGCCGATAGTAAACAGAAAAGCCATCACTGCGGCAGCTTTGAAAAGAGGCATCACCCTGGCCCGGAAAGTCAGGCTCCGTGCCTTTACCACAGGGCGTTCTACCTGAGCCAGCAAACGTTCATCGAAGTCCTTTCCCAACCCGACTTCCTGCATAACCTGCTGATACGTGAACAGAGACCTATACCGAAGTAAATGTACCGGAATATCTTCCTGGCTGAAAAAAGCCCTCAATATCTGCTCCTCCTGCAACGAGGTCTCGCAGTTCCAATACTTTTCCAACAACTGTTCGATATACTTATAATCCATAGGTATCAATTTCGTTATACTTCAGTTTAATCCGCTGGCGTGCCCGGAAAAGATTGACCTTCACCACCTCCTCCGTCAGTTGCAGGATTCCGGCTATTTCCTTGTAGCTCTTTCCCTCCACATCCCGGAGCTGCAGAATGGTCCGCTGCTTTTCAGGCAATTCCGCTATAAGCCGATGCAAGAGTCCGAGACGCTCGTCCCGCTCCATGAGTTTGTCCGGGGCAGCCAAATCCGGCAGCTCGGTCACTTCAGGAGTCAGCTCCACGTGCCGTGCATCCATCTTCTGACTGCGGTCGATGGCCAGGTTCCGGCATATGGTCAGGCAGAATCCCTCTACCGTCTCCCACACGTTCCATTCTTCCCGGCGATTCCAGACCCTCAGCATAGTATCCTGCACAATATCCTCCGCCTCCTCCCGGTTGCGCGTAATGCACAAAGCCAATCTGAAAAGCTTGTCCTTCAGAGGCAGTATATCGTTTCGAAAACTGATCTTTTGCATCGCTCTCATAAATAATGACGGGTGAGTATCCCAAAAGTTACACTCACCCGCCTATTTTTTTCAATTATTTTTTTATCACGGTTCCTGCATTGCCATCAATGGCTGAAGATGAGGTAATTACCACTTGGGAAACACCCGCATCCACTGCTGAAAAAGAATTTTCCAGCTTCGGAATCATGCCTCCCTGAATGACTCCCTGCGCCACATACTCGCGGAACAGTTCCGGAGTGATGACCGGAATCACGCTGTCGTCGTCGTTCTCATCGCGCAGTACCCCTTTCTTCTCGAAGCAATATACCAGCGTCACATCGAAAGCCTCCGCCAAAGCCTTGGCAGTCTCTCCCGCAATGGTATCTGCATTCGTATTCAGCATATTGCCTTCACCATCGTGAGTCAAAGGAGCCATTACCGGTACCACACCCCGGCTGATCAGCGAAACCAGTGCTTCGGCATTTACCTGCTTCACATCTCCCACAAATCCGTAGTCGATGTCCTTCACCGGGCGCTTGACCGACAGAATCACGTTCATATCCGCCCCCGTCAGTCCCACGGCATTCACCCCACGCGCCTGAAGCCCGGCCACAATGTTCTTGTTCACCAATCCCCCGTAGACCATGGTCACCACTTTCAGTGTCTCAGCATCCGTAATCCGGCGTCCGTTCACCATCTGGCTTTCAATCCCCAGCCGGGCAGCCATCTTCGTAGCCGAACGTCCTCCTCCGTGTACCAGCACCTTATATCCTTCAACCCGGGAAAAATCGGTCAGCAGCTGATTCAGTGTATCTGCCTCCTCCACGATTTTTCCACCTACCTTTATGACAGTCAGTTTCTCTTTCATCTTACTCCAAATAAGTATATCCATACAATCCAGACCGGTAATTGGCCAGGAACTCCTTACCTTCTTCCAGTGAGATACGTCCCTCCTTCACCGATTTGGTTACCCAAGTCTCCAGCGTACGCACCAGTTTCTTCGGATTATACTGTACGTAATCCAGTACCTCGGCCACCGTCTCTCCGTCGATGATCTGATCGATGGAATAACCCTTCTCGTTCACGCTGACATGAATGGCATTGGTATCTCCAAACAGGTTGTGCATATCACCCAGAATTTCCTGATAAGCTCCCACCAGGAATACACCGATGTAATACGATTCCTTGGACTTCACGGTATGCACCGGCAAATCGTGCGAGACATTGCGGGTAGACACGAAGTTGGCAATCTTTCCGTCCGAGTCGCAGGTGATATCCTGCAGCGTAGCCGTACGGTCGGGTCTCTCATCCAGACGCTGTATCGGCATGATCGGGAAAATCTGGTCGATGGCCCAAGAGTCCGGCAAGGACTGGAAGAGCGAGAAGTTACAGAAGTACTTATCAGCCAGCAGTTTGTCCAGATTACGGAATTCATCGGGAGCATGCTTCAGTCCCGAAGCCATCCGGTTGATTTCACGGCATACCGACCAGTACAGACGTTCGATCTGCGCACGTGTCTTCAGGTCGACGATACCGTGACTGAACAAGTCGAGGGTTTCCTCACGAATCTGCTGCGCATCGTGCCAGGCCTCCAGCATCCGGCTCTGATTCAGGTTGTCCCAAATCTGATACAACTCCTGTACCAGTTCGTGGTCTTCGGCACTTACCTCAAAGTCTTCGTCCATTTCGGGAAGCGAAGCCGTTTCGAGAACCTCAAAAATCAGTACCGAATGGTGAGCCGTCAGCGAACGTCCGCTCTCGGTAATGATGTTCGGATGAGGGATGCCGTTCTTGTTGCTGGCATCGACCATGATGGAGATAGAGTCGTTTACATACTCCTGGATAGAATAGTTTACGCTGCTTTCGCTGTATGACGAACGGGTGCCGTCATAGTCCACTCCCAGACCGCCGCCAATATCAACAAACTCAACCGGGAAGCCCAGCTGATGCAGCTGTACGTAGAACTGCGAAGCCTCACGCAAGGCAGTCTTGATTCTCCGTATCTTGGTTACCTGACTACCGATATGGAAATGAATCAGTTTCAGGCAATCTTTCATTTCTTTCTTTTCGATGAAATCGAGCGCCTCCAGCAATTCACTGGAAGTCAGTCCGAACTTGCTGGCATCGCCTCCGCTTTCTTCCCATTTTCCACTTCCCGAAGAGGCAAGTTTGATGCGGATACCGATGTTGGGACGCACGTTCAACTGCTTGGCAATCCGGGCAATCAGCTTCAGTTCGTTCAACTTCTCGACTACCAGGAAAATCCGCTTACCCATTTTCTGAGCCAGCAGCGCCAGTTCGATGTAACTCTCGTCCTTGTATCCGTTACATATAATCAAAGAATCAGAATCCGTATTAATAGCAATGACTGCATGCAGTTCCGGTTTTGAGCCAGCCTCCAGTCCCAGATTGAACTTCTTTCCGTGACTGATGATCTCTTCTACCACCGGGCGCATCTGATTGACCTTGATAGGATAAATGATAAAGTTCTGGGCCTTATAGCCATACTCTTCTGCAGCCTGTACGAAACAGTTCGATATTTTCTCGATCCGATTGTCCAGGATATCCGGGAAACGCACCAGCATAGGAGCCGTGACATCCCTCAACTGCAGCTCATCTACCAATTCCTTCAAATCGACCGCTACCCCGTCTTTACGCGGAGTAACTACCACATGACCTTTGTCGTTAATACCAAAGTACGAAACACCCCACCCCGTAATGTTGTAGAGTTCTTCAGAATCTTCAATACGCCATTTTCTCATTTCACAACATAAAATTCTACGTTTATACTATTTTATCTGAGTAGTTTATTTATTCTTTATCCAACAAATTCTTCATTGCCGCTACTGAGTCGGCTATCTGTTCCCGGCTTTCCAGGAACCGGGCATCGAAGCGGTAATCGGCCTGTTCATAAAATGCCTTCCGCTTCTCGAGGGCCGAAAGGATGAACGACATCAGTCCGGCATCGTCTTTTCCGGCCAGCAACGGGCGCTTGCTCTTCGCAATCTTCAGGCGGCGGAACAGGACTTCGGGCACTACATCCAGAAATACGGTCTTTCCGACACGGTTCATATACTGTATGTTGTCGAAGAAACAGGGGGTTCCTCCTCCGGCAGCAATAATCACATCCTCAAACTCCCCCACCTCGTGAAGCATCCGTCTTTCAATTTCACGGAAGCCTTCCTCACCGCGTTCGGCAAACAGTTCCTGCACGGTTTTGTGGAAACGCTCTTCGATATACCAGTCCAGGTCAATGAACTGGAGCTGCATGGTCCGGGCAAAGGCTTTTCCCAAAGTGGTCTTTCCCGAGCCCATGAATCCGATTAAAAAAATCCGCATCATGCCTTTTTCTTCGCTGTTGTACGCGCCTTGCGTGTCTCGCTCTTTTCCTGCTGCAACTTGATTACCTTGAAGCAAGTCTCCAGGTTCAGGTCGGCGGGTTCCACGTTCGACGGAATCTTATAATTGTTCTTCTTATACGAAATGTAAGGTCCGTAACGGCCGTTCAAGATCTGCAGGTCCGGCTCTTCCTCAAATACGCGGATCACTTTCTTGGCAGCTGCATCTTCCTTTTCGCGGATCAGTGCCACTGCCTCTTCCAGTGAAATGGCCAGCGGATCCATCGACTTGGGAATGGATACATACATCTTTCCGTAATGCACGTACGGTCCGAAACGTCCGGTACCTACGGTCACCGTCTGTCCTTCGAGTTCACCCAAGGTACGGGGCAGGCGGAACAGTCCCAATGCTTCTTCCAGGGTGATGGTCTCGATGGAGTATTCTTTGGTCAGCTGTGCAAAACGAGGCTTCTCCTCATCATCGGCTCCTCCGATCTGAGCAACCGGACCGTAGCGTCCGATCTTGACAGACACCGGTTTACCGCTTGCCGGATCGGTACCCAGGATACGCTCACCGACCTTATGTTCCATCTTGGACGCCACCGTCTCTTCTACCAGCGGATGGAATCCCTTATAGAACTGTGCCATGACGTCTGTCCAGACTTTTTCTCCCTCGGCAATCTCGTCGAACTGCTTCTCTACACTGGCGGTAAAGTTATAGTCCATAATCTGAGGGAAATATTCTTTCAGGAAGTCGTTGACCACCATACCGACATCGGTGGGCAGCAGTTTGGATTTCTCACTGCCGGTAACCTCGGTACGTACACTTTCGGTCAACTTATCTCCTTTCAACTGCAATATATTATATTCGCGCTTTACACCTTCGCGGTTTCCTTTTTCCACGTATCCGCGCTGCTGGATGGTAGAAATGGTCGGAGCATAGGTAGACGGACGTCCGATGCCCAGTTCTTCCAACTTACGGACCAGGCTGGCTTCCGTATAACGGGGAGGAGCCTGGGTAAAGCGTTCTGTCGCTGTAATCTCTACAGAATCAAGTGCCTGTCCTTTTTCCAGTACCGGCAACAGGCGGCCTTCGTCTTCCTGCTCTACATCGTCATCATACGATTCCTTGTACACACGCAGAAAACCATCAAAGATCACCACTTCTCCTACTGCGACAAAGTTCTCTTTCATGCCACTGATGGCGATGGTAGCCGTCGTCTTTTCCAGTTCGGCATCTGCCATCTGAGAAGCCAGGGTACGTTTCCAGATCAGATCGTACAGGCGCTTTTCCTGAGCCGTACCTTCGATGGTCTCATTCGACATGTATGTCGGACGGATGGCCTCGTGCGCTTCCTGAGCCCCTTTTGTCTTAGTCGTAAAATGGCGGGTATACACATATTTTTCTCCCATCAGCGACAGAATCGTCTCACGGCTCGCAGCCAGCGCCAGTTCTGAAAGGTTCACCGAATCGGTACGCATGTAGGTAATCAATCCGTTTTCATACAACCGCTGGGCAATCATCATGGTCTGAGCCACTGTATATCCCAGTTTACGGGCGGCTTCCTGCTGTAGGGTAGACGTCGTAAACGGAGCCGCCGGCGACTTGCGTGCCGGACGGGTCATAATGTCTTCAATGGTAAACCTGGCTCCCTTGCAAGCCTCGAGGAAAGCCTTTGCCTCTTCAAGCGTCTTGAACTTCCGGTTGAGCTCTGCCCTGATTTCGGTGCCCTTTGCATCCTGGAAGACAGCCACCACCTTGTAAGACGCCTCACTGACGAAGGCATGTACCTCGCGTTCACGCTCCACAATCAGACGTACCGCAACCGACTGTACACGACCGGCCGACAAGGAAGGTTTGATCTTTTTCCACAAAACCGGAGAAAGTTCAAAACCCACAATACGGTCGAGCACGCGGCGGGCCTGCTGCGCATTCACCAGGTCCACATTGATTTCACGCGGGTGCTCGATGGCCTTCATGATCGCGGTTTTGGTAATTTCATGAAATACAATACGTTTCGTTTTCATCGGGTCCAGTTCCAGCACCTCGAACAAATGCCACGATATAGCCTCTCCTTCGCGGTCCTCATCGGATGCGAGCCACACCATATCTGCCTTATGCGCCTCTTTCTTCAAATCGGAAACCAGTTTCTTCTTATCTTCCGGAACCTCATATATCGGCGTAAAATGGTTCTTGATATCTATGCTGAATGTCCTCTGCTGTAAATCACGGATATGGCCATAACTGGAAAGCACTTTATAACCTTTCCCCAAAAACTTCTCAATGGTCTTCGCCTTTGCAGGAGACTCAACGATTACTAGATTATTCTGCATAATTCTGTGTATTCCATTTAATGATTCTGCACAAATGTATGAAAAAAGGAGAATCACACCATATAAATAAGGTATGTTTCTACTTTTTTTCTTCATTTTTTCCGAAATGTGTGACGAAAATACCTGCCGGTCAAGGAGAACAAACCGTCAGCCGGACTTTCGTGGCGGCTTAAAAACAATTGCCTGGTTTCCTTTTCTGCCCTTGCCAGCCACCTTTCACAGAAGCAAATAAAAAAAGATATCAACAGGTTGTTAATAAATCACCCTTTATTAACAACCTGTTGATATCTTTTCATCATCGAATATATATCATTTATTTAAAATCCAAGGACAACTGCCCGTCACCCAACAAGTTAAAGCTAGCCCGATGATAGGGACTCGCCCCATGCAAGGCAATTGCCGCCCGATGCTTTTTGGTCGGATACCCCTTGTTGCTCCGCCAGTCGTACACAGGATATTCCGCATCCAAGCGCTTCATATAATCATCACGATACGTTTTTGCCAATATGGAAGCAGCCGCAATCGACAGGAACTTGGCATCTCCCTTGACCACCACCGTATGCGGTATGCCCGGATAAGGATTGAAGCGGTTTCCGTCAATCAGCAAGTGCTGAGGGCGAATCTTCAACTGGTCTACGGCCCGGTGCATGGCTAAAAATGAGGCATTCAGGATATTGATCTTATCGATTTCCTGAGGCTCTACCACTCCCACGGCCCATGCCCACGCATCCCGTTCAATGACCTCACGCAACGCATATCGCTGCGATTCTGTCAGCTGTTTTGAGTCATTCAGCAGGTCATTCTTATAATCAGGCGGCAAGACCACGGCAGCCGCATATACGGCTCCTGCCAGGCATCCACGACCGGCCTCATCACAGCCTGCTTCAATGACATTTTCATGCAAATAAGGCAATAACATCTCTTCGTATTTTAAAAACGGATGCAAAGGTACGCTTTTTCAGTCTGATTATCGTCCAACCGGAGCCGCTTTTTATGAATAAGTTATTGACAGGTTTGTGCAAAAACTCCTTATCTTTGCGCCAGGTTTCATTTTTACACCCCTATTACACTATGTTTACTATCATTGGAATTATGTTTACGGGCATTGCCGTGGGATTTATCTTCAGGAAACGGCGCATATTCTATATATCACACCTCATCACGGGATTAATCTGGATACTGCTTTTTCTGCTGGGAATAGAAGTGGGAGGCAATCCGCAGATTATGAACCACCTGTACACACTAGGAGCGGAAGCCCTGGTGCTGACACTCTTCTGTCTGGCAGGCAGTTGCGTGGCTGCCTGGGGGTTGTGGCGGATGCTCTATCAGCCGAAAGGAGGTAAAAGATGAAAGGCAGTCTGATTATCATCGGTTTCTTTCTGACAGGAACCGTTTTCGGAAAATTCATGCCCGAAGCCGCGGAATTTGCCAGCAGCAATGTCAGTTTCTATGCACTCTGCGCGCTGATGTTCAGTGTAGGTATAAGTATCGGGAACGACCCTCAGACACTGATAAAATTCCGTTCACTGAATCCCCGTCTGGCCTTCCTCCCCCTGATGACCATTCTCGGTACCCTTGCCGGCGGACTGACAGGCAGTCTGCTTTTGTCGCACCGGAGCCTCACCGACTGCCTGGCAATCAGCTCCGGGTTCGGATATTATTCCCTCTCCAGCATATTCATCACCGAATACCGGGGAGCAGAACTGGGCACGATTGCCCTGCTGTCCAACATCATACGTGAACTGCTGACCCTTCTGTGCGCCCCACTCCTGGTACGCTGGTTCGGTAATCTGGCGCCGATATCTGCCGGAGGAGCCACCACCATGGACACCACTTTGCCCATTATCGTACGCACCTCCGGACAAGAGTTTGCCATTGTATCCATCTTTCATGGATTCATCGTCGACTTCAGTGTACCATTTCTGGTTACCCTTTTCTGCTCACTCGGCTAATCGTCTTTCGGACGATAAGCCTGCAGGGGCAATTCGCCTCTCAATACGCCCAACGCATTGGAGGCCAGAGCCCCCATCTCGTCCTCTCCGGGTATCACCTCGATAGGCGCCAGTCCTTCCAGCCACTCGCGCAGCAAGGCCACGCAATAAGCATTATAAGCGATACCTCCCGTCAGAATAATCGCATCCGTATGCCCATGCAAGGCCACATGCATGGCACCCACTTGCTTGGCTACCGTATAAATCATGGCTTCCAGTACCAGCTGATGCTTCTTGTTTCCGGCATGTGCCCAACGTACAATGGTCGGAACATCGGTAGTACCCAGATGCGCAAGGAGTCCTCCTTTTCCATTCAGCAACTTACGGATTTCCTGGTAAGTATATTTCCCGCTGAAACACAGATCCACCAGCTGCCGGGCAGGAACCGTACCGGCTCTTTCCGGACTGAAAGGTCCTTCTCCGTTCAGTGCATTATTCACATCCACCACCTTGCCCCAGTGGTGTGCGCTGACAGAAATGCCTCCACCCAGGTGAACCACAATCAGATCGAGTTCCTCGTATTTCCGTCCGATACGGGCCGCATAGCTCCGCGACACCGCCCGGCTGTTCAACGCATGAAATATAGAGATACGGGGGATTTCAGGAATTCCGGTAATACGGGCAATGTCTCTCAGTTCATCCGTCACGACCGGATCGGCCAGATAGCAGGGACAACCCATTCTTGAAGCAATCTCATCGGCAATCAGCGCTGCCAGGTTGGAAGCATGCTCCATGTCCGCATGCCACAAATCATGCTTGATGCGCTCATCTACCTGATAAACTCCACCCGGAGTCGGCTTCAGCAGTCCTCCTCTCGCGATAACCGCATCAAAGTGCTGCCACATGCCGGCCTTTTCCAACGCTTCCTGCACATGCGTCCTGCGATAATCATACTGCTCATTAATATGATGGAAATCTGCCAGTTCCTTTGCCGGATGAGAGATGCTCTCTCTCCACACCTGAACCTCATTCTCATAAACTGCCAACTTGGTAGAAGTTGACCCTGGGTTAATTACAAGTATCTTCATAAATTCAATCGTTTTGTGTCCCCGCCAGACAGGCCAGCACAAGACTGTAAAATTTAGAATTTCCGGAATCACTGCGCGAAGGAACCACCACTGGCGCCATTGTACCCGTCAGCATTCCGGCCATATTGGCATCACCAAACAAAGACAAGGTCTTATAGAAAGTATTAGCCGATTCGATATTCGGGAAAATCATGATATCCGCGTTTCCCACCACCGGTGAAGCCAGTCCCTTTATCTGTCCGCTGTGCGCGTCACAAGCGGTCTTCGCATCCATCGGACCGTCGATAAACACCTCACCGAAAGCCCCCTGCGAGGCAGCCTCCCTTAACTGTACATAACTGAGTGTGTGAGGAAACTTCTCATTGACTTTCTCGGAGCAGTGAATCAGCGCAATCCGGGGCTCGTCATGCCCGAGTTTGCGGCATAAATCCGCATCATAACGGATCATCGCACGATACTGTTCGAAGGTAGGCCGGGGAATCACAGCCGCATCCGAGAAAACCAGCAATTTATGATAAAGAGGAATCTGGGCGACTGTCACATGGCTCAACACCCCACCCGGAGGAAGGAGTCCGGTCTCTCTTTTCAGGACGGCCCTCAGCAGATTATCGGTATTGATAAGTCCCTTCATCAGGATATCCGCTTCCCCACGACGCACCAGTTCCACCGCCAACGCAGCAGCCTCATCCGTTCCCGGGGCCTCGAATACCTTCACAAAATCAGGAGATGCCGCATGCAGATGATTGGCCGTTTCCGTATGGGCCGAATCCGTTACCAGCAGAAACTCAGCGATTTCTTCACGCAAGCTGCGTATAATTACATATTCCGTATGAGGATCATTAGGGCAAACCACAGCCACCCTGCGGCGAATGCCGCGTGAACGAAGTGTATTTACCAATTGGGTAAGCGTTCTAATCAATTCCATACTATCAGATTTTTAGCAAATATGAAAAATAAATCTGAATAAATACATATATTTGTTGGGTTTCTATGTCTGTCTCTTATACACATCTCCGAGC
>ERZ1027150.853-NODE-853-length-24001-cov-8.671386_pt1 | contig 24001 bp, 20 predicted proteins | sample MGYA00519276_ERZ1027150 | MGnify/ENA primary metagenome ERZ1027150 (study PRJEB26926, sample SAMN06164860) | human gut metagenome | biome: ENVO:00009003; feature: ENVO:2100002; material: ENVO:00002003 | host: Homo sapiens | place: USA | collected 2012 ... | reverse complement strand
TTCGTACCTTTATATCATGATTGATGAAAGAGCATACGAGTTACTTTGCTGCCAGTTGGGTCTGGCGAATGAGGAAAAGGCAGGGCTTCGCAAACAGGTAAACGAACTGATTGCGAGGCTTAAGGCTATTGAGGAATCAAACAAAGAAAACTCCAAGGCTCTGGTTGATACAATCAATGAGTTGTCCGCAACAGTCGAGAACTATCGAAAGGAAATGGAGCTTATGAGAAAGCAGCTTGAGGCAAAAGATGAGGTGAACATGATGCTGGCAAACGAGGTATCCAATCTCAGGCTTCAGCTTGAGGACAGCAGGAAACACCGTTTCGGCCATACCTCCGAGCAAAGAAGGCTGCTGAACAACCGTAACATTGACAAGTCTGCAATGGACAGGTCCGAGTATGACGGCTCTGACAGGAATGATGATGATAATAAGGCCAATGGTAATGAAGACGGCGGTAATGTCTCTTCCGACAACGCACCTGTACAAAGCAATAAACCCTCAAGAAGAAAGGAAACCGCACCACGTGCCGGAAAGACCAGACTGAAAGTGGACAAGGTGGTGGTACATGAAGTATTACACTCTTCCCGAAGGAGGACGGTTCATGAACTGCAACGGTATGCCTGATGTGTGGGAATACAGGGTTATAGAACATGTACGTGCCCATAACGTGGAGCATGTGTACAAGGTGGCAAGGGTAAAGCTTGCAGACGGTACTTTCACAAGCACCATGGAACATCCGCTGAAAAATCTTGGAGGTATCTTCTCTCCTGAACTGCTTGCCCGTCTGCTTTGTCTGAAATATGACTTCAGCATGCCTGAGAACAGACAGATAAGACTGCTGGCAAGAGAAGGTATCCATATAAGCAACACCACGCTGAACAGCTATATACATAACGGAATCGCCAAACTGAAGGAATTTATCGGAGATGTATTCAGGGATTTTGTACAGAGAGCTAAATACCTTATGGTTGATGAGACTACCGAGCTTGTCGGAGTGGAAACAAAGGAAGGCAAGGCTTACAGGAGAAAGTACTTATGGTCTTTCTTTGCAAAGCATATAAAGATGGTCTATTATCACTATAACAACGGCAGCAGGTCTTCCGATGCGGCAAAGTCATTCCTGGAATATTTTATGGGAACCATATCCACTGACGGGTATACGGTTTACAGGATGTTTGACGGAGCAGACTCAAAGGTGCTTCATATAGGATGCTGGACGTACTGCAGGAGGTTGTGGGTTGATGCCTTGCCTTCAGACAGGACAGCAATGGACATAATAGATCCTATCGGTGATATGTTCAGGAATGAAGACCTGTTCCGCACAATGAAACTCAGCGGTGAGCAGATAAAGGAAAAAAGACTTAAGCTTACGGGACCGGTTCTTGAACGTATCCATCATAAGGTGGTCATGATGATGCAGGATGCGAAGATTATGGCAAACGAACTGATGAGAAAGGCAGTGAACTATACGATAAACCAGTGGAAATCCCTGAAAAATATCCTCAAGGACGGTTCTGCGGAAATCTCGAACAACCTCTGTGAGCAAAGGATGAAACCTGTAAAGCTGCTGCTCAAGAACTGTATGAACATAGGCAGTGAGAATGCAGCAGGAAACTCGGCATTCATCTTCTCACTGATAATGACATAGACCCTCAGGATTATCTGAAACACTTGTTTGAATGTATTCTTCATGGTAAGGACTACGACAGGAAGGCTCTTCTGCCATGTTTTTATAAATCGGAATGTTAAAACAAAAATATTTTCTTGCGGGCATTTTTATTTTATCGGCTGAAAAACAGCCGATAAAATTGTCGTAGCGGAAAATAGTATGGTTACGTGAATTTCTGAAATTTCTTGAATTTAAACCAGAGCTTAATTGGTGAATTTCTTCCCTTGTTTGACCCGTCAAACTTTCTTTTCGTGTGAATAACTAAAAATATAAAAAAACAAAATAATTCGCAATGTTTTGTATATGAGTTAGTTGTGTGGATTTATGTATGTGTTTGCTTTGGATTTTCATCATTTAGGTCAGACCCTCCATTGTAATCCCTAATGCTATATGTGTAAAGTAAAAGCGATCTCCTCCAGCAAGTTACCCTGCCAGAGGCTATCTATATATACTTTTTTAATAAAGAACTAATCTCTTCTGCGTGGTCTAGTAGATTGTGATGTTGTTATTTTAAAAATAGAGTTGTCTTTTGTGTAGAATCCTTTACAGAAGATAGGTAATCCAAAATTTGATTCTGAATAATTTATTTTAAATGCTCTTTGTATATCATCCAAAGAATTAAAGAACTGATTAGCTTCTCCTTTAGTATCATCAGAAATAAGATATAATGTAATTGTTGATTTTTGTAATATTTCTGTATCTTTTGCTGAAAAACTACCTCCTGCATTGAATATTTTCCATTTTATTCCTGCTTCGACAGCTTTTTTAACTTCCTCAAAGGAGTATTCACTTTCTATTGCTAATAAAGCTATTTTACCATAAGAAATGGAACGTACATATACAGGGTTCTCTGAAGAACTGTCTTTGGATTTATCTTTAAAGAAACCGTTGGCAGGAACTTCCATTGTTACTGTAAAGTTTTTTGATATTAATTGCCCCAACAAACGACTTTTTATATTCGTCTTATGAGAGTTACTTTGTACTTTTGCCGAGAATATATTAGCTAATCCCGCATTTGAAGAAAAGGCTTTGCTTATATCAGAATAAGAGAAGAACTCTGTACATTGAAAATCTAATGATTCACGACCTCCATTTTGTATAAAGTTTTTATATTCAGAGGATTTTAAAACTTCTTTGAGGAATTTTTTATATCCTAGACTTCCTGTTTCTTTTGTTATTTCTCCAATATATGAATCTGGGAAACTTGTACTAATATCTATGGGGTTTCTAGGATATAATAATTCTTTTGAAAAATTTTTTCCAAATTCCGATTCGGGGAAAGCTGCTCCTACATATATAATATTAGGATCACTAATGAGAATATTTGAAGTAGTTGTAGAATCAGTGTAAGATGGTCTTGTTCCTCCAGGTCTTGTTCCTCCAGGTCTTGTTCCTCCAGGTCTTCTACTACTAGATCCTGTCTCTCCACGTCTTCGATTTGTATTTGATCTAGTTAATGGGGTTGCATCTTCTTGAATTTTAACAGGATATACAACGAATTCATCAGATGATTTCTTTTCAGGATTAGTGGAAATAAAATAGTCCCATTGAAAAGGTTCGGAATCAAAGCGTCCTTTTTCTGATGTACTTCTTGAAACTGGTAAGTTTTCTTCCTCTGATACAAGTGTAGTTAAATCATCATTTGAACATGAAGTAAAATAAGGTAAACCTAAGAATAAGACTAGTGTAAGTCTAGATAATTTTAAATTCATAATGTATTCGTTTAATTATTTAATAAATAGGCTATTATCTTTGACATATACCCCTTTACAATATATAGGATAACCGTATGTATTTCCATTCATAAAAGGATTTTTCAGGAATGAATTTAAATCATTAAAGGTCGCTTTTACTTCTGCTTCCTGATTTATGTCTGATACTGTGAGTAAAATAATCTGAGACTTATTCAACACTCCTTCTTGGTTATGATAATCATTCATAAAAGAGTCCTTAAATGCAGCCAATACTTCCTGATAAGTTTTGTTACTTCCTATGACAAAGTAGGCACTTGTTCCATAAGTGAGGGTTCGTACATATACAAAGTTTTCAATACCTGAAGGTTCTTTCATAAACAATCCGTTAGTCGGTGTTTCCATAGATACAGTAAACGATTTGAACATTACTTTTCCAATGCACAGGCTTTTCACTTTATCCATGCTCAATTCCTGCTTTACGATTCTTTTCAGAGTATTTCCGAAGTCTTTGTTATCTACAAAGCATGAGTCCAAATTTTCCAGATTCTGTAATTCTGCCAATTTCACCTGATACGGACGGGTAGGAAAACTGTAACTTGAAAATTCTTCTGAATTTATAGCTTCCTTTATTTTTTTCAGGTATCCGTTATAGGTTACTGTTTCCATATGGGTTATATACGGATTATTAAAATCAAATGTCAGATATACAGGACTCTTTTTATCTGTTACTTCTTTATCAAAAGAAGTATTGAAAGTGCTTTTTGGAAAGGTTGCTCCCACATAGATATAGGGAGGGTTAGCTATGCACGACCATCCTTGTATACCTATGTATTTAGAACTTATATCAAGTTCTCCATTATCCTTACTGTCATCAATAAGTGATATCCACTTAGGTGAGAAATTATTATGAGTGCTGTCTTGGGAAGATATATGCGTATCATCTTCTTTTCCCACTGGAATGTTGTCTTTATCACATGATGATAAGAAACAAAGAATTAAACCTGTTAGAAACATCTTTTTCATTTTTTACTATCTGTTTTATTATACAATTATCTTACAAATTCCATTGAGGAAAAATGAGAATTTTATTTTTTGCAAAAGTAGTATATTTAACTCATACAACCATTGGTAAGATGTCCCTTTTAGTTTGTAATTGTAATTTATAATATGTTGATTATTAGTAGTTTTTATGGGGTAAAACTTGTAATTTGATAAAATGCTATTGTAGTTATAGTTTTTCTGTTAGAAAGATGATAATATTTCCCCCCTCTGGAGCGTTTATTTTCTTTCTAACGCTGGTCTTGTATTTGTGAACAGAGAAGACACTGTTCATCCAGATGGCGGCTATTTCCTCTGTTTGGAATCCCGATACAAGCATACAGCATAGCTGGATTTCCTTCTCGTTGAGAACGGGATATTCCCTTGTCAATTTGGAGTGGAATCCGTCAAAAGAAATGTCTATGTGCTTATAGAACTGTTCCCAGTGGGTAGACAATAAATCGTTACTTTTTATAATATGATGCTTTTCCAAGTCTTTCAGAAACTTGGCACTTTGTCTCTGTTGGGTAGCTCTGAGCATGGCTATCTTCTTTGCTATCTCAAAGTCACGCAAAATGAAGCTCTTTACTTCATCTTTCATATTACGGAGATTTTCCAGAGAATCTATCTGCTGCTGCAAGGCAAGGATTTTATATACCTGTTTCTTGCGCATTCTTATATATAGCATCAGAGATACGCATAATGTCAGAAGAAATCCTATCAGGATATATTTGTACAATGCTATCTGTTTATTGTACACTCTCTTCTCGTGGATATGTGTATAGGCTTGTATTGCTTCGTCCAGTGATTCACCGTTTATGTTGTCAAGAGCTGCCACATATCTGTCTTTCACATTGTTTAGGTATTCTATTTCCTCTTCCTTGTTATGGTTTGTCTTTGCAAATTCCGCACATAAAGTATAAAACTCAATTCCGGTAATTCCGGTTTCTGTATTTGTATCATATTCTATTGCCATTTTTCTATGTTTTTGGGCATTCTCCAAATCATTTTTCAGGTAATAGCAGTAAGTCTGTATAGAGTGGCAAGTGAACAGGTGTTCTGATGATTTTTCTGTTCTAGATGCTTCTTCCATACTTTCAATGCAAGAATCCCATTGGTGCATTTTATATAGGGCAATTCCCTGCAAACGCTTGATTTCATTATAGTAAGTATTGTTTTTGCTGATGCTGGATTCTATTTCCTTAAGTTTGTCGTATGAACTCTGATACTGTTCTGTATATAGAAGATTCTTTGCAGCCAGAACCTTGGTAGAGATACTCATATTCCGATAATCTATGTCTTTTATACACTGATTCGCGAGAGTCTGGTATTTTATGAATTTAAGTGTATTATACTTTTTAATGTAAATATCTCCCAGGTAGCTATATAGATAGAACAGCCATTCTTTATCATCAATCCGAGAGGCTGTATTGATAGCTTCTTCTATTGTATATATTTCATTTGTGAGGTCTTTCTCGTTCCTGTATATCCCTGCAAGAAGATATTGGGCTTCCAGTTGCTGCTGACTCATTTTTCCTTTTTTGAAGATTTGAATACTTTTCAATAACAGCTCTTTCTGAGGATAGCAGTCATTGTTTATATAGTTGAGTGTCAAGGCAGACAATAGAAAATCTGTTGCTTCTCTGCTGTTGTTGATATGGTTCTGTTTTGTTGTATCCAGTTTTGAGAGATAAAGCTGCGGATTATTTTCGATAAGAATTATCTTGTCGTCAAAATTGTTTTCTGACATCTGCTTATGTTTGCAAGAATACAGTGAACATAATAGTAGAAATATAAGGCATATTTTCGGTCTCATAAATTTAAGATTGGGATATATTAATAAAATGGTGGGGTGTATGAATAATGCTCTGGTTTATTACAAAATTACAGTGTAGAGCTTTCTCTTTTTAGCTCTGTTCCAGCTTATGCATTTTTTTGTGGTCAGTTGTATCAGACAGTTAAGTCCGCTACTCATCCTGTGTGTCATATAGCTCTTCAATTCCTTTTTATTTGCCATAGTTTAGTTCATTTTTCCGTTAGTAATTCATTGCATACACACTTCGTAATCTTTTGCTTTAGTTGACTTGGGTACATAGTGAAAACATCCTGTCCCTGTGTCGGTGTTTCGGCAAGTGCGATGCGTTACGTACATGCGTGGCAAAGAAAAACTTCTTTACCGGTCCGATACGCTCTTGTTAAGGTTCTTTTCTCCGTCATACGGGATTATAAGTACTCCGGCTATTTTCAGGTTTGCGTTAAGGTGTTGCTATCCTTACGTATTATCAGCATTAGCTTGCGCATATCTCGCATGGCGAAATATGGCACATGTACTGGGAATGATGAGCTGCTCCGAAGTTATAAGGTCAGCCTCTATAACCCCAAATCAAGGTGCGAAGGTGTTAATACTCATGTCGTTATGCTGATAATGCCGGTAGAGGATATTCACCTTTCATCACTCCGTAAATAGTCTGTGGCAGTCCCGCAGACAAATCTAATGATTCGATCAGGTTAACCTATTCGTCAAGGTCGATTAACGGCACCTTATATCCTTTTTGCTGCAAGGCCCCCACTTAAGTTGATGGAAGGTCGTGGTCATACCTACATCGCCTTTGTAATCCAGAATGTATAGAACCTTTACTTTCATAAATATGTGTATTTTAGTTTTTTGATTTATCTTACCTGTAAAGGTAACATTAAATACTAAATGTAGTATATATCAATGTACTATTTTTAGTATTTAATGTTTTGAATAATGATAAGGCATTGTGACAACTTTCCTTACTGCAATATCTGTTTATACGTTGCTTTCAGCCCTTGCCGAGTGCCTGAATTAATAGAGCCTGACAAATATTTTTCTGGACAAATATTTCTCTGGCACATACAAAATGGATACACAGATTGCATCGGTTTAAGTAGGTCTTCACTCTGCCAAGGAAGTGTAAAATAAACTGTTCCAGAGATTTTTACTTGCTGCGTTTTGTCCGTTTTTCCTTCATCTGCTTGTAAATCTCCTTTTGTTCGTCATCAAGCAAGGACATTACCTGATTGTTCAACTCCTGCATCGCCTTTCTGCGTACTTCCTGCGACTGTTTCTTGGCGAAGAACTCCGTGTAAAGCTGGAGGACCTGTTTCTCCTGTTCGTCCGTCAGATTCAGTTTCTTGTCCAGATTTTCCACCATCTGTTCGGGAGTGCGTGTTTTCCTGTCTTTCTGTTGAGCATCTGCATATTGTACACCCAGCAGTGCCACGAGGGCAAAAATAATCATCTTTTTCATTTTGTAAGCTATTTTTTAAGTTATCGAATGGTATATACAAAACTGATCATTGCATACGGCTGTAGTACATTGCTGCTTACGTAGTCGTAATAATTGCTTCCGGTCTGGTGCGTAAAAGACCGGTTCTGCCTTAACACGTCGAAGGCTTCAATCTTTATTTCTGCCGCTTCATTTTTCAGGAATTTTTTACCCAGCGACAGATTCCAGAGAAAATAATCTTCCGCCTCATTCTCCAGTCCGGTATAACCGATATAGTTGAACGTACTCCGGAAAGTAAGTCCCCAGAAAAAAGTCCATCCCAGTTTGGCAGCCGCCGTGTGAGTCGTATAGTCGCTTCCGGCCGCCGTGCCCGAAGAACTGAACATTTTATTGATTCCGGCAGCGTAAGAAGCCGTAAAGTCAAGATTCTTGCTGATGTTACTGCCGATAATGATTTTAGGAATCAGATTCAGTTCCCGTGTCTGGCTCTTCACTCCGTCGAAAATCGTCGGTACGTTGGCATAATTGGCCGACAGACTGAGGTTGATGTTGCTGCGGATAAAGTCGGCCGGAAAACCGTAGGTCAGCATGGACTGGAAACTGCGGTATCCGTCGAGGTTCACCGGACGGGTGAACTGCGATCCCTTGTTCAGGGTTACGGTCGGCGAAAGCTCGATGTCCTCTTTGGCAATGAAAGTGCTGTCGGCTACATAATCTTGCTGGATGGTCGCACCGACCATGGCGATGAAAGTCTGTCCCGACTTTGTGGTATGGATATACCGCAGATTGGCGGTATGAGATACCTGCTGGTCGAGGTTCGGGTTACCTGCCGACAGAAACAGTGGATTGGAGTTATCGATTACGTCCTGGAGACTGGTGACCGAAGGAGAGACCGACTTGCTGCGATAACGCAGTTGCAGGGAGTGGGCGGAACTCGGGGCATAGCGCATCGTAAATGAGGGGAGCAGGGAAAAATAACGGTGTGACAGCTGGTCCGGCTGCGGATACACCAGGTCTCCCGACAGTTCGGCCCATTGGGCATCCACGCCGAGCGTCGCATTGAATTTGCCTGCACGATAACGGAGGCCTGCGTTTCCGGCCTGTGTCAGGTAGCCTGACTGGTATTCATTCGACAGGCTTTCGTCCAGTTGCTCGTAAAGATCACTTACGGCCGAAGGAGTGTAGGTCTTGCGGTCGTTGTCGGTATCGGAGTAACTCAACTTGTATCCAAGCTGCAGTTGCAGACGGTCGGTCAGCTTCTCCGTATAGCTCAGATTGGAACGCAGGCTGAACTGGTTATTTGCGGTCTGTGCAAACTGACTGTAACTCTCGCTTACGGGCTGGATATTCGCCCCGTAAACCGTATTGAGGTAATCCGTATAGGTATCCTTGTCGGTATTGCTCATTTTTCCGCTGACCATCCAGGAGAGTGTTCGTCCCTCCTTCAGAAAGCGATGACGGAGCATCAGGTCGGCTCCTACGTTATAAGCGCCGGTTTCCTCCCGGGTCGAAGTCTCGGTTTCTCCCTCCAGACTGTCTCCGGTGCGGTTGGCACCTTGCAGCAGACCGTGGCTGTCATTGCTTTGAAAGTTCAGTGAAGGACGGATCTGCAGCGAAGTACGGTCGCTTATCTGGTAATCCAGTTTCAGGTTAAGGCGGTGGTTCCAGTTTTTCATGCTATTCTCTTTATATTCGCTGTAGGTCATCCCCGGAGTCACCGGTTCGAAATACTCCCGCTGCGTCTGCTGCTGCGTCAGGTTATCCGACTGATTGAGAAAGTAACTGCCGGTCACCTTCCATTTGTCGCTCCACTGGTCCACATAATTCAGACCGAACCCATTGGCAGAGGTGATTCCGCCGAGGCTGCCCACCATGAAGTTGGTGGTACTGCCTCCTCCGTTTCTTCCGCCTTTGCTGCGTCCGCCACGTCCACCGCGTCCGCTGGACTGAGAAGACATCACACCGGCAAGGTCCTCTTGTGAGAAGTTCTGCTGGTTGACATCATTGGACATTCCCAGTACCGAAATCCGACGGTCGTTGTTGAAAAAATTGACATTGCCGTTCACCTTGTAATGACCGTCTGTTCCGTATCCTCCGGATACCTCACCGAAGGTTCCCTGCTGGAATCCTTTTTTGGTAACGATGTTGATGGTCTTTATTTCCTCTCCGTCGTCGAAGCCGGTAAATTCAGCTTGTTCGCTTTTTTTATCGAATACCTCAATGCTGGCAATGATGTCTGACGGGAGGTTCTTGATGGCTAGATTGACATCGCCTTCGAAAAACTCCTTGCCGTCTACCAGGACTTTCTGCACCTGTTCGCCCTGTGCCTGTATCGTACCGCCTTCTACGACAATGCCGGGCATCTTGGCCAGCAGGTCTTCGACGGAACTGCCCATCATGACCTGAAAGGCTTCTGCATTGTACTGCAGACTGTCGCCTTTCTGTTCGGCACGTGTGGCACGTCCCTGGACGGATACCTCGTCCAGTAACTGGGCATCTTCTTCGAGTTGGAAGCGGAGGGTGTAGGCCGTTTGGTCTCCGGTAACACGCAGTTTCTTTTCAGCCGGCTTGTAACCGACGTAAGTGATGCTGACTATGTATTCGCCTGTGGCGATGGCATTGAATGAAAATGCACCTTTCAGATCGGAAGAAGTATAAGTCTTGGCACCTGTATCCGAAACGGGAGCGATGCTCACCGTGGCAGAAGGAAGTGCATACCCCTTGGACCGGTCGGTTATCGTACCGCTTACGGTGGCTCTCTCTTGGGCAATCAGGGCCGAGGGAAGCAGGCTGAGGGTAAGGACGGAAACTAAAATCAGTGGTTTCATATCTGTAGATGATGTTGATTATGGTTTTCTGAGACAAAGCTACGCAAAGCAAAGACCTCATGAAATACCGTCGTCCGGATGCGGTGGCGAACGACACGGAATTGGTGGTGAACGGAACGGACATCACCGAAGTATTTGAAAGAGAGGTACGCAAACAGCCGTCCGGATTGCAGTCAAACTTGAAAAAAATGCGGCCGACTGTATTTTGTTTGTCTGCCTTTTGTATATTTGTGTAATTGTAACTTTAATTTTATGTGAGATACCGATGATGATAAACCATAAATACCTGCCCGGGGGAATCGACCTCTTCTTTTGCGTGGCCCTGTTGCCGGCCATGATAGCCTTGCTGCCGGTAGAGAGGTGGCTGGAAAATAATTCGACGTTCGTCATCCTGCTGGTGGGGTGGCTGTATGCGGTTTATTTCCTGACGCGCAAGGTGTGTGTGCCCATGCTGTTTCAGTCGCACCGGCGGCAACTGGTAGTGTTGGGTATCCTGGCAGTCACCCTGCTGGTTACCTGGCTGATTACCCAGTATCAGCTGGAATACCCGTTCCGGGGAAGCCATCCGCGCCCCGAAAGGGTGAAGAAAATGGCCAATCTGTCGAAAATCCGACTGCATCAGCAGGCTACGTGGTTTCTTTATCTTGTCACTCTGTGCTTCAGTGTCGCTGTGGGTTTGCTTACGGAACTTTACCGGCAGATGAGTGTCCGGCAGAATATCGAATTCGAAAAAAAGAAGGCCGAACTGGCGCTGTATAAGGCACAGATTAATCCGCATTTTCTGTTCAATACGCTGAATACGCTCTACGGACTGATGCTGACACAGTCGGAAAAGGCTGAAACGGCTTTCATGCAGTTTATCCACCTGGTGAAATACATGTATACCCGTGCTACGGAAGACAGGGTAAGTGTGGAGGAGGAGGCTGAGTACATCCGCCGTTACATCGAACTGCAGAAGAACCGGATGGATGAATCGCGTACGCACGTGGACTATGTATATGCGAATGACCGGTCTTGTCCGCAGGCTCAGATTGCGCCTATGCTGCTGGTCACCTTTGTGGAGAATGCCTTGAAGTACGGTACTTCGTCGCACCTGGAAAGTGAGATCCGTATTTCTGTCGGACTGAAGGAGGGGGTTCTTTGTTTTATGGCAGAGAATCAGGTGGTGAATCCGCGTCCGGCTGACAAGGCTCCCGGAATCGGTATCAGCAATTGCCGTAAACGACTGGAGTTGCTGTATCCTTCGGCTCATAGTCTGGAAATCACGGAAACGGAAGGGTGGTATAGGGTAAACTTGAAAATCAATTTATTGCGGTATAAGAATCAGTAAGATATTAAAATCAGTAAGATACAGGACTTATGAAATGTATAGCCATAGACGATGAACCGGTGGCACTCAGCATTATCCGGCAGTTTTGTCAGCGCAGCGGGGACATCGAGCTTTCCGTATTCACGGATCCCGTGGAGGGTTTGAAGCGTATAAAGGAAATGCAGCCTGAACTGGTTTTTCTCGACATCGAAATGGGAGGAATCAATGGACTGGATGTGGCGGGACAGCTTCCTGCAGGTACGTTTCTGGTCTTTACCACAGCCTATGCCGAGTTTGCAGTGGACGGGTTTAATCTTGATGCGGTGGATTTTCTGCATAAGCCGTTTTCCTACAGCCGGTTCGAACGGGCCCTTGAGAAGGTGAAACGGCTGCAGGAGTTGCAGCGGCTGCAGGCACGGCCGGTTTTCTCCGACGAGGAAATCATGCTGAAGGTGGAGTACAAGAATGTCAAGATACGGCTGGCGGATATCGAATACATCGAGGCAATGGACAACTATGTGCGTATCATCCTGGTTTCCGACAGGCCGGTGTTGTCTCAGACCAGTATGAAAGCGGTCATGGATTTGTTGCCGGCCGACCGTTTCATGCGGATTCACAAGTCTTATATTGTTCCCTTGCATAAGGTGGCCTCGTATAACCGCCGACAGCTTACGTTGCGTTACCGTTCGGTGGAGCTTCCTGTGGGGCGTGTGTATGCGGAGGAGTTTGTCAGCCGGATGAGCCAGCTGTCGTATTGATGTTTCCTGCCTGTCGCCAGGCTTCTGCGAGGTAGTCCCTTGCTTTCCGCAGGTTATGAAGTATAAAAAATACGTATTTTTTTATTGATATGTATTTTTTGTGTATTTTTGAAAAAATGCGACATTATAACATAAGTATGTGTAACCTTAAATTTGAAGTGAAATGAAAAACCTTATCTGGAAAGTGTGTTGCCTGGGATTGTTATTGTATGGAAGTGTGTGGTGTGGCTTTGCGCAGGTAAAACAGACCACCGAACAGCAGTTGGTAGCGGTTACTGCCGACTTGAAGACCAAAACGCTGGAGTATAACTGGAAACTGGCTGAGGCTTATGCGGAATACTGTAAGGAGAATACCAAATTCATCAGTTGGAATAAGATGCCGGCTGCTTTCAGGCAGATTATTGAGTTTGACCATCCTGAAGAACTGGAGCCTTATCGTTTGAAATCTGAAGAATGTAAGAAGAAACTGGATGATTTCATGAATGCGCATGAGGAATATGTCAGGCTGGTGGAAGAAAATAAGCGGGCGTTTACTGATGAGGAGAAGAAAGTGAATAAAGCGGCTTTTGATGTGTTCTACCGGGAATTGAGAAAGACGGAAAAGGAGTCTTATGCTCCTTTGTATGAGGCAAGTCAGAAAGCTCTCTGTACCTATCGGGCGGAGGTGCTGAAATATATGGTCAATGCTTACAGGCAGGAGCAGAGACTGATGCCGGTTTCGTATATTTCGTATTCGGTATTGTCCGAACTGCAGTATAAGGGATCGGAACTGGAACTGATGCAGTCGGAACTTTGGATTCTTGAAAATCTTCAGCGGAAATTGCAGGAAAATGTTACGCGGGAGAAATATGGACTGGAACCGGAGGAGGAGAACGGAACTGATAATGATTAAATGAATATGTGAAGCCTCGGAGGAGTCACGACCGGTAAGACGGCGTGAGAAATCCGAGGCTTGAATGTAAATGTGCAGATGTGTCTGTCTGACAGAGAAGGGTATCTTCCCGTCATCGGATAATGCCGGTATCGTTGTCTTTCAGTTGAATGGTCTTGTCTGCCGGCTGGAAGCGGCGTCCTTTGCTGAACCGCCAGCTGATGCCCAGGCTGACTAGGTTGGATTCTCTGCTGTAGAGTGTCGTCGTTTTCTGCAGGTTGCGGTTGAGGACTTCGGACTCGAATCTTTTGTACTGGTTCATGAGCGGGTGCTGCCACGTGAGGGAGAACTTCCACTGCCGGAGGGTATAAGAGGCTCTCAGTGCGGTTTCCATTCCGTTGTATCCCTTGGTTTCTCCTTCCAGGAACCGCCAACCGTTGTCGGCATAGGCCAGCAGAGAAAAGTTTTTCCAGTATACCCCTACATTGCCGGTGATGAAATAGGAGGTATAGCAGTGGGTATAGTCGTTCCCGAAATTGAAGCAACGGAAGAGTCCGCCGTATGCAGAGATGGAAAGCCTGTCCGGAATCATCCAGTAGTTGACATAAGCCATTGCCTGAAGCGCATTAATCTCTTTCTGGTTGTGCTGTGAGTAAATGAACCGGTTGTCGTCCGTCCGTTCGTAGGTTGCCATATTGGGATGATGGCATATTTTATAGAAACCCTGCAGGTACGACTGCAGCCGTGCCCGGTTGTAGCTGAGACGGAGGGTGTGCGTCACATCCCGGTTGGGCTTCAAGGTCGGACTTCCCTGGATCCATTCCATGCGGTTGGTGCGGAGCATCACGTCGCTGAGCAATGCGATTTGTGACACCCGGTCGTTCGACTGGAAGTGGTAGCTGAGCTGAAGCGGGTCGGTAAAATGGTAGGTGACGGACAGTTTCGGAGTGAAGAGCCAGTAATCGTACGCGTATTCTCCTTGCCGGTAGTGGGTATAACTGGCACCGATTCCCAGTGTGTAGCGGAATTTTCTCCAGGCACCTTTGAGTTCGCTGAAGGCATAGATACGTTGATTGTAAATGCGGTTCTGCGATTCGGCATCCCCGCTGTATTCATTGTGTATGTACTTGAAACGGTGGTTGATACCTGCCGAGAGCGTGAAAGGAGACAGGCGGTTTTCATAAATGCCTTCACTTACAACGGAGCCGGTGTTCCCATTTACGCGGTAGGCATAAGGAGTGCCTTCGTCGTACTGGTTGGATAACTCCGTATGGATATAGGTACCTACGGTGTTGAAGGTGAGCGACTGGCGGGGAGTCAGCTGCCGGAAGTAATACAAGTCAAGGACCGGACTGCCGCTCCGGTAGGTCTGCGACTGACAGGCCGTATAGGTTTCCGTACCGTCGTGTACCTTTTTTCTGTTGAAGTCTTCGGGTGCCTGACTGAGGCTACCGTCGAGTGAGACCTGAAATACATAGCGGGCCGAATCGGCAGCGTGATAGGTCAATTTCAACTGGTGGTTGCGGCTTTTTTGGAAGGCTTCTTCATCGTTCCGCGAAATGGTATGTATACTGCCGTCGGTCAGGTGATAGTCCGCCTTTTCTTCCATGAACTCGTTGGCAGTATTCCGGTAGTTGAAATCATAGTTCAGCGAGAATTCCCCTTTTCCCTTATTCCATTTGCCGTAAAGACTGTAGCTTCCTTTATGAGAGTTCAGGGCCTGTGAGGCTTCGGCACCTGCCTGGTAACCCCTCGGTTGTGAATGCGTATAGATATGAATCACATAGGCCACATCATCTCCATAGCGGACTCCCGGCTGGTCGATGAACTCGATTTTCCGGATATTGGCCGGATTCAGGGAAAGCAATTCCGGTTTGCCTGCCGGGATGCCGTTGATGCGGATCTGTACCTTTCCACGGTTGTCGATGGTGGAAATCTGGTAGCCGGTATCGTCAATGCGGATATTGGGAAGATTCAGTTTTTGAAGGACTGCATACCCGGAATGGGAGGTCTTCTTCACCTCATCTGCCGGATAGAGTGTCCATCCGTCTGTCTGTGGAATAATGCGTGCCGCCTTTACCTCCACTTCATCCAGTGTCACATGGGTTTCCTGCTGTTGTGCGGCCATGGGGACATGATAAAGTATGAAGAGGGAAAATGCAAGACTGCTCACTGCCCGGTTGCCCGCCAAGGCGAAACCGGTGGTTCTTTTCTCATTGGATTCCTGTGCAGGGATCCTGGTGTTTCTGTTTCCGATTATCTGTTTCATTCATCTGAGTGTTGGTTCGGAAACAAAAGTATCTTATCGGGCACAGGCAGGCGAAAACAATGGCTGACATTTGTCTGACATTTTACGGTCTTTCGTCTAACGGACTGTCTGTCAGTGTGTATTTCCGGCCCCGGTCGACTACGATTTTCAAGTCTGTATGTGCTTCCAGAATCGGTTTGATCCGCTTGATGAGGGTATAGAGCGTGTCGTTGGCATCTTCTTTTTTAGGCCAGAGTGCCGCACAGATGTCTTCTTTGGAAAGGGAGTGTGAAGGGGCCTTCCAGAAAAGCAGCATGAGCTGTTGCTGCATGGGGGTGAAGCGGACGGCGTCGTGCGCAGTAGTATAGAAGCGGTCTTCGTCCTCCGAATAATAGATGCCTCCCAGGCAAGGAGCGGTTTTCCGTTTCCGGATCATGTATTCGGAACCTGTCAGCCACAGCAAGGCAAGGATAATCAGCAAAGCCGGATAACGCTGGTCGGAAAGACCGAATATCGTAGCAGCCGAGAGTTGCACATACCCCCTAAGTGCAAGAACATCCTGCGAGCCTGCAGCCCGGATGAACAGGGTATCACTGCAGACCAGCGGACGGTCGGCGGCCGGTACAGAGGTGTTTTCGTCCACCAGGTCGAAGGTGATAAAGGCTTTTTCTCTCAGTGCCTTGTTTTTCAGAAACCGGCTGAAGCGTTTGTCGGAAATGGCAATCATTACTGGGCCTTCCGATACTTTCCGGAGCTGCCGGTAAGCACGGATGGTATCCTGGCTGATGACAAAAGGAGCCTTACTTTCCTTTTCTATGAGGGAGGCCAGTGCCTGGTTCAGGTCGGCCGTGATTTCGTGCCGGGTGGTTCGGAAACTGTAATGACCGGCCAGTAATGAGGTCAGCATCAGTGCCATAAACACTCCGATAGAGATGAACCTGCTGTTCATGAGTCTTGGGTTATTTAATGAGTGGTTTGTGATTTTTGTGATAACCGTCAGCAGATGGTCTGCTGGGGCTCTCAGCAGCTAAAGTTACGGAGATTTATGGTACGGCAGCAGATTTTTACAAAGAATTTTCTTTCAGATACAGCCGGGCACACATTTCCGCATCGTCTCCTGCCCGATGATGAGTGCCGCAAGGGATGTCAAGGCAGTCGCACAGGTAATTCAGCGTATAACTTCCGAAGGCATACAGGCGGCGGGCATGCTTGAGGGTACAGTCCCATTTCAGGTCGGGCAACAGCAGACGGTGCAATTCGGCTGCCTGCTGCAGGCAACTGCGGTCGAAGGGGGCGTTGTGGGCCACCAGCGTATCGAACTCGTCCAGGTAGGTACGCTCGATTTCCTCCCATACCTGCTTGAAGTCGGGAGCGTTTTCCGTGTCTTCCGGACGGATTCCATGTATTTGTATGTTCCGGTAATGATAGAAATTGTCTTCCGGCTGGACCAGCCAGGAACGTGTCTCCGAAATTTCACCGTTCCGTACGACGCAGATACCTACTTCACAGATGGAAGACCGTTTGGCATTGGCCGTTTCAAAATCGATGGCAATAAAATTCAGTGGTTTCATTGGTCTGTTGGTTGTTATCTTATGATGGTTGTTTCCGGTGGATGGGGCCGGATAAAAAACGGAATGATTCCTTGTGGTTCCCCGAAAAACGGTTTTTGTCTGGTCCGGAAACCGTACAGGCCGGTGACGTTCACCGGCCTGCAGAATAAATCCGTTAATAGTCAATCTTGTCCAGAATCTGATGGATGTAGGCAATGAAGATGCCATAATTGGTCATGGCTACTCCCTGCTGCCGTGCCCTGTCGATACGGTTCAGGACATGCTTGCGGTTGAACATGCATCCTCCGCAATGTATGACCAGGTCGTAAGGCGTCAGGTCCTCCGGGAAGTCATTGCCCGCTACGTGGTCAATCTGCAGTTCCGGTCCGAATTTCTTGTGCAGCATCCGGGGAATCTTGACCGTCCCGATATCTTCGCTCTGTGGGGCATGGGTACATGCTTCTGCAATCAGAATGCGGGAATGGGCATTCAGGGAAGCCATTTTCTTCACTCCCTCAATGTAGTAGTGGATGTCTCCCTTGTATTGCGCAAACAGTACGGAGAAAGAGGTCAGTTTGCTTGCTTCCGGCTTTTTCTGAAAGACGATATCGAAGACTTGTGAGTCTGTGATAATCAGGTGCGGGGGACGTGAGAGACTGGCCAGTGTCTGGTCGATCTTGTCGGTCGTGCAACTGATTGCGATACATTTCCGGTCGAGCAGCTCACGCAGGGTCTGTACCTGTGGCAGAATCAGTCGCCCTTTGGGGGCCTGTATGTCCTGCGGCATGATCAGCATGACGACCTGACCTTCTTCTACCAGAGAGCCCAGGATACTGACTTCAGTTTCTTTGCCCGAGAGGGAAGAAGCGAGTCGCTGAAGCAGTTCATGGATTCCTTCCCGGTTCCGGCAACTGATGGCCATGGGGGCTGTCTGACACTGTTGTTCGATTTCTCTGGAAATCGTTTTCCGTTCTGCCTCTCCGTAAAGATCGGTTTTGTTCAATACCCATATCACCGGTATGTTCCGTTCCTTCAGGCGTGCCGCAATTTCCAGTTCTTTTTCGATGTGGGCATCCGTGCAGACAATCAGTGCCAGGTCCGTACGCTCAAAGGCCCGGTACGTCTGCTTGACACGGAGTTCGCCCAATTCGCCTTCATCGTCTACACCTGCGGTATCAATGAAGACACACGGGCCGAGCCCGAACACTTCCATTGCCTTGAACACCGGGTCGGTAGTGGTGCCCGGAATGTCGGATACCAATGCCACTTCCTGGTGGGTGATGGCATTGATGAGGGAAGACTTTCCGCTGTTGCGCTTGCCGAAAAGTCCGATATGGAGGCGGTTGGCCATTGGGGTATTGTTTACCATACTGATAAGGCTTTAGTGTAAGTGGTTTAGAATCTGAAATCTCGTTTACCTTCTGTGATTTGCTTCAGGTAGTCCAGTGCCCGTTTCTTGATGGCCGGATTAGGAATGTACTGCATCTGCTGCACAATCATTTCCGTACCCAGCGCCTTGGTCTCCGGCGATGCGTAATCTTCCAGATACTCCCTCAGGGTCATCAGGGCATTCGGGGCACAGCAGTTGGCTATCTGTCCGGTCTTGACCAGTGACATGAAGCGGTCGCCGGTGCGTCCTTCGCGGTAGCAGGCGGTACAGAAACTGGGGATGTATCCCAGTCGCAGCAGCCAGGCTACGATGTCATCCAGGCTCCGTGTGTCGCTCACGTCAAACTGGGCGGAGTTTTCTTCCGGAAGTTCTTCGTGGGCATAGCCTCCTACACTGGTCCGTGAGCCGCCGCTGATCTGTGAGATTCCCAAAGCCAGCACCTTTTCACGCGATTTCTGTGATTCACGTGTCGACACAATCATGCCGGTGTAAGGCACACTGATACGGATAACGGCCACCAGTTTCTGGAAGATTTCATCGGAAATGGCATTCTCGAAGGTAGAGGCATCGATGTCATCGGCCGAACAGATACGGGGCACACTGATGGTGTGCGGTCCTACTCCAAACCTTGCCTCCAGGTGCTCGGCATGCATCAGCAGTCCCACAAAGTCGTACCGGTAGGTATTGAGACCGAACAGTACTCCCAGTCCCACGTCGTCGATTCCTGCCTCCATCGCTCTGTCCATGGCCTCCGTATGGTAGGCATAGTTGCTCTTCGGACCCCGCGGATGCAGTTTCTCGTAATTCTCCTTGTGGTAAGTTTCCTGGAACAGGATGTACGTACCGATACCGGCATCGCGCAGACGGCGGTAGTTCTCTACGGTCGTGGCTGCAATGTTGACATTCACCCGTCGGATGGCTCCGTTCTTGTGCTTGATGCTGTAAATCGTCTGAATGGATTCCAGGATGTACTCAATCGGGTTGTGTATCGGATCTTCGCCCGCTTCCAGAGCCAGGCGCTTGTGTCCCATATCCTGCAAGGCAATTACCTCCTGCCGGATTTCCTCCTGAGAGAGTTTCTTCCGGGCAATGTGCTTGTTCTTTACATGATAGGGGCAATATACGCAACTGTTGACGCAGTAGTTGGACAGGTACAGCGGTGCGAACATCACAATCCGGTTGCCGTAGAACTTCTGTTTGATTTCACGGGCCAGTGAATAAATCTCTTCGATCAGGGTTTCGTCTTCACACTCCAACAGTACCATGGCCTCCCGGTGGTTCAGTCCTTTACACTGACGGGCTTTCTCCAGGATGGAACGGACCAGTTCTTTGTTCTGACTGTTTTCCTGTGCGTATTTGATGGTTGCCAGAATTTCTTCGTGATTGATGAATTCTTCGGCTTTGGATGAGTCTGCTTGATACATAATCATTTTATTTTAGTGGGATGATCTCCTCTTCCCATATCAATTGTATAACCTATTTTCTTCAATTTCTGCTCCAACAGCAATAAACCTTCCGCTGCTTCTGCTCCCATGGAAGCCTTGTTGTCGTACAGAGTATATTTGCTTCGCTGGAAAACAGGCGAGAGGTTGGGCATGACTACGTTGGCACCTGCCAGGATCCCTCTTTCACGGCCGTTCTCGGCCAGGGTGGCCAGTGCGGTGGTCGAAGGGATAAGGGCCTGCGGATGCATCAGGCGGAAGATGGACAGCAGCAGCAAGGTCTGCTCCATGTTTCCCGGCGGTATCTGTGCGAAAGGAGTGTCATGATGGGGCAGATAGGGACCGATGCCGATCATTTCCGGCTGTAATTCCTGGATGAAGAGAATGTCTTCCAGCAAATTGTCCAGTGTCTGTCCCGGAGAGCCTACCATGATACCCGTTCCGGTCTGGAAGCCGATGCGCTTGAGGTCGTTCAGACACCTGAGTCGGTTGGCTAGTGACATTTCCTGCGGATGGAGTCGGCGATAGTGAGCCTCGTTATGGGTCTCATGACGCAACAGGTACCGGTTGGCTCCTGCCTGGAAAAATGCTTCGTAAGTCGATGTCGGTTTTTCTCCGAGTGAGAGTGTGATGGCTACTTCCGGAAAGGCTTTTCGGATAGAGGAGACTGTGTCTATGATGAAGTTGTCGGACCGGCTTCCTTCTTCTCCTCCCTGGAGGACAAACGTACGGAATCCCAGCCGGTATCCTTCTTCGCAGCAGGCAAGGATGGTTTTCTTGTCGAGCCGGTACCGTTCTATGTGGCGGTTGCTTTTCCTGATTCCACAATAATAGCAGTCATTGCGACAGCAGTTTCCGACCTCAATCAGCCCTCTGATGTATATTTTATTGCCGAAATGGATGCGTGCAACCTCCCGTGCCTTTTCATTGATGAAAGCCAGATGAGTCTCGTCACAGTGTTGCAGCAGGTAATAAATTTCATCGGGAGTCGCTGTGCGCTCCCGATGAAGTTTTTCTATAATGTCGCTGATCTGCATGGAGAGATGTTATTTTCCGTCTCCGTTTTCATATTTCAGCGTGCATTTCAGCAAGCTCTGGTTCAACTGACGTTTTCCGGACATCGGGTCGTTGAATGCGCTCGGACCGGTGACGCAACCGCCTTCGCAGGCCATCATTTCGATGAACTGTGCATCTACCTTTCCGGTCTTCGCCCACGCTCTCAGCTGTCCGATGCTCTTCTTGTTGAAGTCAGAGAACTGGAGGATCTTGATGTGGTCGGCCTTCGGACCCAGGTAAGCTTTTACAGCACCTGCCACACCGCCTGCCTGTGCAAATCCATGAGCCTCACAAACTGATTCGTAAGCCACTTTATAAGGAGCGGTTTCTGCCAGTTCGATGCCGTATCCACGGAACACTGAGTGAAGTTCCTCGAAAGTCATTACGTAGTCTACGCATTCGTCGCGCTGTGCTTCCTTGCGTTTTGCGATACACGGGCCGATGAATACCACCTTGGCATTCGGATATTTCTGCTTGGCGATGCGTGCGGCATAATACATCGGTGAACCGGTAGACGATACGTACGGCTTCATGCCCGGGATGTGCTTGTTCACCAGTTCGATGTACGACGGACAGCAGGAAGTGGTCATGAACTTCTGTCCTTCTTCCAGTTTTTCCAGCAGCTCGTGAGCCTCGTTGCTGGTAGTCTGCATGGCACCTTCGGCCACTTCAATCACGTCGCTGAAACCGATTTCCTTCAATGCACCGTATACCTGCTCGATGGTAGCGTTGAACTGTCCCAATACAGAAGGAGCCGGGATGGCAACCACTTCTTCTCCGCGGTGGATGGCTTCCAGAATGTCAAATACCTGTGAGATTTCGAAGATGGCTCCGAACGGGCAGGCATTCAGACATTTTCCGCAATAGATACATTTGCTCTCGTCGATGTGCTCGATGTTGTGCTCGTCTTTGCTGATGGCCTTCACCGGGCAGGCTTCCTCACAAGGAACAGGAATGTATACGATGGCGTGGTAAGGACAGCTCTTGTGACAGAGTCCGCAACTGATACAGGTATCGTGGTTGATATGGGCCTGTCCTGTCTTCTTGTCGAAGTGAACGGCTCCCTTCGGACAGTTCATGTAGCAGCTTCTGGCCACACATCCGCGGCACAGGTTACTTACTTCATAGTTGACCTGTACACAGGAAGAGCACGCTTCGTCGATGACGCACAATATGTTTTCTTTGATTCTTTCTTTTCTTTCAAGGGCCTTACGAGCGTATTCGGACAGGGGGGTCAGTTCGTCTGTCTCGTCTGACATATCCCATCCCAGCAACGGAAGAGACTTGTATTTGGTTACTGCACGTTCCTTATGGATACAGCATCGGCCTACCGGCTGAGAACGGCGGGGGCTGAATTCAATGGGAATACGGTCGATTTGTTCGATCAGCTGGTTTTCCTTCCAAAGTGCAACCAATTTTTCCAGGAGTTTGTGGCGCACTATCATTACGTTGTTCGTAAATGCCATAAATAAAAGTTAGCTTTAATTAGTTAGTTATCCTATTATTTGAATTTCTCAGTCTTCCTTTTCTTCCGCTGCCCGCAGAATCAGGGTAGTGGCTCCCAGGGTGATAATGGCTCCTTCTTCAATGCGGACCCTTTCCTTGTTGCCCAGGAGTTCGTTCATCAGGAAAGTACCTGTGATGCTGTCATTGTCTCTCAGGGTGTAGATGATTTTTCCCTGTTTGTTGCGCTTTACATTGATGACGCAATGGCTTCTGTCCATACTGGGGTCATTGGTCTCGATGGGAATATCGATTTCAGTTCCCTTGCTGCGGCGTCCGATGACGTTGTCACCTTCGTGTAGGGGGAGTACCTGTTTGTAGCCGAATACATTTTCGATGGCCACAATGTTTCCGCAGTCGTCTGTGCCTTCTTTCTCATCTACCACTTCTTCCTTCCGGTTGGCTGCATTCAGCTTGGTCTTTCCGATACGTATACCGAATTGTTTGTTGCAGTTGTCGCAGACAAATATCAGGGACTGTCCCTCTTCGTATTTGGTCTCGTCAAACTGAATATAATTGTCGCATTTGGGACATCTTACTCTTTTCATAATCGATTCAGTCAGTCTTGTAGTTATTTAGAAACGAACACCCAAGCCGACTTGAAGTCTTCGTTCTGTTTTAAGATCTTAATTCTTTCGTAGGCATCCGATTTCTGGGTAAACTGTTCCAGTGCGATGCGGAACCGTCCGTTGGACTCCAGTATCTGTGCGCCCTTGAATCCCTTGCCGGCCAGTTTCTTCACCTCATCTTCCGCGTCTTTGCGGGTAGCCAGACTGGAAACGATGATGAAGGCTTTCTGTGTCTGGACCGTCTTTGTTGCCGGAGTTCCGTTCTTCTTGACGTTTTTGGTCTCAGCTGCCTTGTTGTCGGCTGCTTTCTTTGGAGCAGCGGCCTGGCTGGCAGCCGGTGTACCGGTCTTTGCCTGCACGTTGCCAGGTTGGGCAGGGTGTGCATTGGCAGCTATCTTCTCGGTCTTAACCCGTACGGGTTTCAGGGTGTTGACATTGTTCTTGATGGTTTGCGACTGGGGCTGGACTGCCTTGGAACCGGCAACATACGAGGCAGCCGATTCGTTGCGGATGATGTCGAACAGGGTCGTAGAGCCCAGCGAAGCGTACTCCATGTTGTCCACGTACGTGTTCTCTACCGGTGTCGACATCAGGAAGAACATCAGGATGGCAGCAGCTACGGCTACGGCATTGCCGATCCATCTCATGCCCGCTCTCTTCCGGCGCGGCGGTTCCGTATGCATCGGAATGACCCGCGGACGGCGCGGTGCTTCGGCGGTTTCCTGTACCCGGCGCGTTTCGAGGCGCGGCAGGACCACATTCTCCAGTCCGTACCTGTCTCTTATACACATCTCCGAGCCCACGAGACTGCAGCTAATCTC
>ERZ1027150.852-NODE-852-length-24033-cov-14.506714_pt1 | contig 24033 bp, 19 predicted proteins | sample MGYA00519276_ERZ1027150 | MGnify/ENA primary metagenome ERZ1027150 (study PRJEB26926, sample SAMN06164860) | human gut metagenome | biome: ENVO:00009003; feature: ENVO:2100002; material: ENVO:00002003 | host: Homo sapiens | place: USA | collected 2012 ... | reverse complement strand
TGATAAACATGAGTTCCATCTTGTAATGCAAACACCACAGAATCTGGAATATCGGCTTCCAAGGTCTTTTGCTGAAATAAAGAAGTGGTAGTATGGGAACCATATTTCTCCATCTTATCCAATTTCTTCAGTTCGTTTCCCACTGCCTCAAGAAAGACAGCTTTAGCCTGCCTGTTCCACGCCTGCTTATGCTGCTGATAAACATGATATATAAAAATACCATATATTACTGTAAGAAGTATACAAGCAACAAGTACTCCTATCCTAATAATATTCTTTCTTTTAACTATATATGTCGTATTCATTATTTGAACCCATTATTTCTTTAAATCAAATCTCGTTATCAGATTGTCTGTAAACACGTCTGTTGCAAGAAATAGTTTTTTTACTTCATCCACCCAAATTCCACAAACAGGCTTGCCAAGTTCATAACACTTTACAGGTAATCCAGTCAATGTAAAGGTATAAAGTTTACTGCCTCCGTCAGGCAAATGTATTCCTTGTTTCTCACTCCGGGCAATTTTCTTGAATGAAATCCCCTGAAAAACTGCATAAATCAAATGTTCTGTTACTTTCACATCGTGGAATCCCATAATGCCGATAGGTAAGCCATATCCTTGTGATATATGAAACAGGGGCTCCCCATGTGGACCGTAGTACTCCCTGTGCTCCCCCGTCTTCAGGTTGAACACCTCAATGACTTCGCCCAGTTGGGTCACCATGGCCAGCACACCGTTCTCTGGATTGTAGTCCATAAAACTGCGCCAGGCCTGAGCCAGAGCCATTCTCCCATCATCGGCTACAACCTTTTCCGTAGGAATGGAACCTACGCTTTCTTTTATCTGCCCGTGTGCATCCAATACATGGTAACGGTAATTACCCGTATAGTCTGTTACCAGAAATCCTTCATTTGTCTTGCAAAAGTCCAGTGTGCGTATAAGGCGTTCATCCAAAAGTATTTCTTCCGCACGTTCGACATTGCCTGACGAAGCGGATATACGCCAGCGGGTTATCTGTCTCCGGTTGGAATCAAGTACCCATACGGAATCAGGAGAAATGATACGGACACGCTCGGCAGAAAGAATCTCATCAGGGCCTTCGCCACGCCTGCCAAATGAAACAACATACTTCCAATCCGGATAGGTAAATGCGTGAAGAAAGCAGCTTTCCGGATGCAGGTCAAGAATGACTGCAAGACTATCCTTTATCTCCACCCGGTATGGATAGCGCAGATAGACACTATCACAAGAGATGGCTTTCACCTGCGACAGAGTTCTCACTTCCGGAAAATCCGCATAACGAGGATACACTTCTTTGGACACAGAGTTACATCCCCCCAAAAACAAAGTTGCAATGGAATATATCAAGATAAAAGTAAGATTATTTCTCATAAGACAATATCACTAAAATAACGTGAGTTCGATGAATTATAAGTACTTGTAAAATTGGTGATTAGCGAAAATTGCTATATCTTTATAGTGCTGAATTACAAAGATTTACAAACAATAATCGCTATGATCACCGAAAGCAAAGTTATAGAATTATTTTGTATGGCAGATGAATTCTGCAAGTTTTTTGATGCCATGATGACAAAATATACGCTTAAACCGGCAACAAAACGCAAATATCACCGTGATTCCACCATGTCCAAGGCAGAAATTATGCTCATTTTGATTCTTTTTCATGATTCGGGATACCGTTGTCTGAAGCATTTCTATCTGGAAAAGGTCTGCAAGCATATGCGACATCTTTTTCCAAAGGTTGTTTCTTATAACCGTTTTGTTGAACTGGAAAAAGAGGTGGCTATCCCACTGGCTCTGTTTATCAAGAAGGTGCTTTTGGGCAAGTGCACAGGTATCAGCTTCGTTGACAGTACCCCCTTACGGGTATGCAAGAACCAGAGAATCCATATCCATAAAACGTTCAAGGGAATAGCACAAAGAGGAAAATGTTCCATGGGCTGGTTCTTCGGATTCAAACTGCATCTGATATGCAACGAGCGTGGAGAGCTTCTGAACTTCATGATTACTCCCGGAGATGTGGATGACCTAAATCTCTTGAATACAAGTCTTTTGTGGAATTTATCTATGGGAAGCTTGTTGGTGATAAAGGATACATCGACAAGAATCTATTTGAAAGACTATTCGTTGACGGCATACAACTTATAACCAAACTGAAAAGCAATATGAAAGGATCATTGATACCACTTTCAGACAAACTACTCCTGAGGAAAAGAGCCATTATCGAAACTGTCAATGACGAACTCAAAAATATAGCACAAGTGGAACATTCAAGGCATAGAGCCTTTGATAATTTTATCGTCAACCTTCTTTCTGGTATTGCTACATATTGTTGCTTTCCAAAGAAGCCGTGTATCAATGTTTCACGAACGGTTGACACACAGCTTGCATTGTTCTGAATTCGTCGAATTCACGTTAATTATGTTTCAAATTGAAATAAGAAAGAAATATGCTATAGATATAGTTCGTTTTTTCTGCTGTACAACATGAAATATAGCATATTGTTTATATCGTGATAAATTTTAAAAATAAAATAGGATTTATTTTTCTTGAATTTATTATATTTGGCTTCCGTAATAATAGAGTTATGGTAGTAAAGTAATTGTAATTCTTAAAATATAGTAATCATGGAAAATAAAATTCAGGAGCTTACTGATAAGATTTATCGCGAAGGTGTGGAAAAAGGAAATGAAGAAGCACAGCGTCTTATTAGTAATGCCCAGAAAGAAGCTCAAAAATTAATAGAAGACGCACAGAAAGAGGCTGAATCCATTATAACAGGAGCTCGTAAATCTGCTGATGAGTTATCAGAAAATACAAAAGCTGAGTTGAAACTATTTGCAGGACAAGCTGTGAATGCACTGAAAACTGAAATTGTTAATTTGCTAACCGAACAAACAATTACAGAAGCTGTAAAGGGTGCTACTTCTGATAAATCTTTTTTGAATAATTTTATTGTTGCTTTAGCTGAAAAGTGGTCTTCTAATGAGGATATTGTAATTTCAGTGAATGACGCAGAAGCTTTGAAGAAATATTTTGCTTCTAATGCAAAGCAGTTATTGGATAAAGGCGTTAAAATAGAACAAGTAAATGGTAGAAAAACTTTATTCTCTATTTCACCGGCTGATGGCTCTTATAAGGTGAATTTTGGGGAAGAGGAGTTTGAAAATTACTTTAAAGAGTTCTTACGTCCTCAGCTGGTAGAAATGTTGTTTTAACAAAAGCGTATGAGTAATTACTATTGCTTGGTAGCCGGTTTGCCAGATATTTCTTTAGAGGATGGTAAACTAAATTATAATGTTGCTAACTTTAAATCTGAATTGTATCCTGAATTATCCGATAAAGATAAAAAGTTGATAGATTTATTTTATCTGCAATACGACAATAAAGATTTATTGAAGCTGCTGAAGAATAAGGATGCAAAGGTGGAGGAAAGGGGAATTTTTCCTTCTGTAGAATTACTTCAATTGATTGACGCAGTTCGTGATGACGAGTCTCAGGATAGAAAATATCCTTTTTATTTCTATGATTTTATTTCTCAATATTTGGCATTACCAACTGAAAATTTGTATTATGCAGAAGACCTGATGGCTTCTATGTACTATGAATACGCAATGTCATGTAAGAATAAATTTATTTCTGCTTGGTTTGAATTTAATTTGAATCTGAATAATATTTTAGCTGCTTTTGCGGCCAGAAAATACAAGCAGGATGTTTCCAATGTGATTGTTGGACATACAGAAGTATGTGAACAACTTCGAACATCGAATGCCCGAGACTTTGGATTAAGCGAGAAACTGGATTATTTTGAATCGTTGTTACATATTGCAGAAATTGAAGACTTGGTAGAACGTGAAAAAAAGATAGATCAACTTAAGTGGAATTGGTTGGAAAAAGAATCATTTTTCCATTATTTCACAATAGAACGTGTATTTGTCTTTTTACTACAACTGGAGATGATAGAGCGTTGGATTTCTTTAGATAAAGAGAAAGGCAATGAGCTATTCAGACAGATGATAGAAAAATTGAAGAGTGAGGTTCAGATACCGGAAGAATTTAGAAAATAGTAAAATCAATATAGAATGGCAACAAAAGGAACTGTTTTAGGCGTTATCGCCAATATGGTAACATTGACAGTTGACGGTCCGGTTGCACAGAATGAAATCTGTTATATTACAACTGGAGGAGACCGTTTAATGGCCGAAGTAATTAAGGTGGTTGGAAAGAACGTGTATGTACAGGTTTTCGAAAGTACACGTGGCTTGAAGGTCGGTGCCGAGGCTGAGTTTACTGGTCATATGTTGGAAGTTACATTGGGTCCAGGTATGCTTTCGAAGAATTATGACGGATTGCAGAATGACTTGGATAAAATGGAAGGAGTCTTCTTGAAAAGAGGACAATATACATATCCTTTGGATAAAGAGAAAAAATGGCATTTTAAACCTATAGTAGAAGTTGGAACAGAGGTGGGACCTTCAGCTTGGTTAGGTGAAGTAGAAGAAAATCACCAACCATTGAAGATTATGGTACCTTTCCAATTATCTGATATCTATAAAGTAAAATCCATTGTGCCGGAAGGTGAATATACAATCGAAGATACGGTCGTTGTGCTGACAGACAAAGATGGCAAAGATATTTCTGTAAATATGATTCAGAAATGGCCTGTTAAGAAAGCAATGACCAATTACAAGGAAAAACCGCGTCCATATAAACTTTTGGAAACAGGTGTACGTGTCATTGATACTGTTAATCCAATAGTAGAAGGAGGTACAGGTTTTATCCCTGGTCCTTTTGGTACAGGAAAAACCGTTTTGCAGCACGCTATTTCAAAACAGGCCGAGGCCGACATTGTAATTATTGCAGCTTGCGGTGAACGTGCAAACGAAGTCGTAGAAATCTTTACCGAGTTCCCTGAATTGGTCGATCCACATACAGGACGTAAGTTGATGGAGCGTACAATTATTGTAGCCAATACATCAAACATGCCTGTGGCAGCTCGTGAAGCTTCTGTGTATACAGCCATGACTATGGCAGAGTTTTACCGTGCGATGGGGTTAAAAGTTTTGTTGATGGCCGATTCAACTTCTCGTTGGGCACAGGCGTTGCGTGAAATGTCGAATCGTATGGAAGAACTTCCTGGTCCGGATGCATTCCCAATGGATATTTCAGCCATTATTTCCAACTTCTATGGCCGTGCAGGTTTCGTACATTTGAATAATGGGGCAACAGGTTCTATTACATTTATCGGTACTGTATCACCTGCAGGTGGTAACTTGAAAGAGCCTGTGACAGAAAATACAAAGAAAGTTGCTCGTTGTTTCTATGCTTTGGAACAGGAACGTGCAGACCGTAAACGTTATCCAGCCGTAAATCCAATTGATTCTTATTCTAAGTATTTGGAATATCCGGAATTTGAAGAGTATATCACAAAACGAATCAATGATAAATGGATTGGTAAAGTAAATGAGTTAAAGACTCGTTTATTGCGCGGTAAGGAAATTGCAGAGCAGATTAACATTTTGGGTGATGATGGTGTGCCAGTAGAATATCATGTCATCTTTTGGAAGTCAGAATTGATTGACTTTGTGATTTTACAGCAGGATGCTTTTGATGAAGTAGATGCTGTTACTCCAATGGAAAGACAAGAAGAACTGGTAAATATGATTATAGATATTTGCCACACAGAATTTGCCTTTGATAATTTCGTGGAAGTAATGGATTACTTTAAAAAGATGATTAACATCTGTAAGCAGATGAACTATGCTCGCTTCCGTTCGGAACAATATGTGGCATTCCAACAGCAATTGCAGGAATTGGTTGCCGAAAGAAGTGTGAAATAAGTGGTGATTCATTAATAAACTATTTAAAAGATGGCAACAAAAGCTTTTCAAAAGATATATACAAAGATTAGCCAGATTACGAAAGCAACTTGCTCCTTGAAAGCAACGGGAGTAGGTTATGATGAATTGGCTATGGTAAATGGAAAACTTGCACAGGTCGTAAAAATTGCAGGTGATGAAGTTACTTTGCAGGTATTTGAAGGAACAGAAGGTATTCCTACCGATGCTGAAGTAGTATTTTTAGGTAAATCTCCTACATTGAAAGTAAGTGAGCAATTGGCAGGACGTTTCTTTAATGCTTTTGGTGAACCGATTGACGGAGGACCTGAAATAGAAGGAACAGAAGTTGAAATTGGTGGTCCCTCTGTAAATCCGGTACGTAGAAAGCAGCCTTCTGAGCTGATTGCAACTGGTATTGCTGGTATCGACTTGAATAATACATTGGTATCAGGACAGAAAATTCCGTTTTTTGCTGACCCTGACCAACCTTTCAATCAAGTGATGGCCAATGTGGCTCTTCGTGCAGAAACAGATAAGATTATTCTAGGAGGTATGGGTATGACTAATGATGACTACCTGTACTTTAAGAATGTCTTTTCAAATGCCGGAGCTTTGGACCGTATTATCAGTTTTGTGAATACAACAGAAAATCCTCCGGTTGAACGTTTGCTGATTCCGGATATGGCGTTGACCGCTGCAGAATATTTTGCAGTAGAGCATAACCAAAAAGTATTGGTGCTGCTGACAGATATGACTTCTTATGCGGATGCATTGGCTATCGTATCTAACCGTATGGATCAAATTCCTTCTAAGGACTCTATGCCGGGTTCATTGTATTCAGACTTAGCTAAGATTTATGAAAAGGCAGTACAGTTCCCTAGTGGAGGTTCTATTACAATTATTGCCGTTACCACATTGTCGGGAGGAGATATTACACATGCTGTACCTGATAACACCGGTTATATTACAGAAGGTCAGTTGTTCTTGCGCCGTGATAGTGATATCGGTAAGGTTATTGTGGATCCGTTCCGTTCATTGTCACGTTTGAAACAATTGGTGAGTGGTAAGAAAACTCGTAAAGATCATCCGCAGGTAATGAATGCAGCTGTTCGTTTGTACGCTGATGCGGCCAATGCGAAAACAAAAATGGAAAATGGTTTCGATTTGACCAATTATGACGAACGTGCTTTGGCCTTTGCTAAAGATTATGCTAATCAATTGTTGGCTATTGACGTAAACCTGAATACAACAGAAATGTTGGATGTAACTTGGGGATTGTTTAGCAAATACTTTAAGCCGGAGGAAGTTAATATCAAGAAAGAATTTGTCGATCAGTATTGGCAAAAGTGATTCATTAAATTAACAGAGAGATGGCTATAAAATTTCAATATAACAAGACTTCATTGCAACAGCTTGAGAAGCAGCTCAAAGTTCGTGTGCGTACACTTCCTATTATAAAGAATAAGGAAAGTGCATTGCGCCTCGAAGTAAAGCGCTGCAAAACAGAAGCTTTGGAACTGGAGAAACGTCTGGAAGGTCAGATTCAGACATACGAAGCCATGTTCGCACTCTGGAATGAATTTGATGCATCATTAATTAAAGTAAAGGATGTACATTTGGGAGTTCGTAAAATTGCCGGTGTTCGTGTTCCTTTACTGGAAGATGTTGATTTTGAAATTCGTCCGTTTAGTTTGTTTTGCAGTCCGAAATGGTATGCAGATGGAATTCATTTGCTGAAAGGATTGGCGCAAACAGCGGTAGAGCGCGAATTTACGCTAGCCAAATTAGGCTTGCTGGAACATGCGCGTAAAAAGACTACTCAGAAAGTGAATCTTTTTGAAAAAGTCCAGATTCCCGGTTATCAAGATGCCTTGAGAAAGATTAAGCGGTTTATGGAGGATGAGGAGAATTTGTCTAAATCTTCACAGAAAATTCTGAAGTCTATTCAAGAGAAGAGAAAGGAGGCTGAAGTATGATTGCTAAAATGAAGAAACTCACTTTCTTAGTCTACCATAAAGAATACGATGCTTTTTTGAAAAGTATTCGTGAGTTAGGAGTAGTACATATCGCAGAAAGAGCTCAGGGAGGTGCTGAAAATACTTCTTTGCAAGATAGTATTCGTTTGTCTGGTCGCTATTCTGCAGCTATTAAATTGATGCAAACTCAAGGAGTAGAGGCAGAAAAGCATGTAGGTGATGCGTTGCGAGGCGAACAGGCCTTGAAGGAGATTGAATCTTTGTTGCAGGCACGCCAGCAAGTTGCTCATCGTTTGCAGACTGCAGAAAAAGAAGTTTCAGCATTGGAAGCGTGGGGCAATTTTAATCCTGAGGATATACATCGCTTGCATGATGCCGGTTATCAAATTAATTTCTTTGTTTGTGCAGAGAAACAATTTGATCCGAGTTGGGTTGATTGCTATAATGCTACGGAAATAAATCGCATTGGTTCAAAAATATATTTTGTAACCATTACATCAGTAGATCAATGTGTAGAACTTGATGTAGAAGCTATTAAATTACCAGAGCAAAGTCTGAATGTATTACAGGCACAAGTAGAAGGTTTACATAAAGAGAACGAGGAATTAGCCTCTCATTTGAAAAAAATGGCAGAGGCTGTAATTCCAGATTTGCAGGCTGCACAGGCTGCTATACATTCTCAAATAGAATTTTCTAAGGTTGTTTTGAATACAGACTCTTTGGCAGACAACAAGTTGATGTTGTTGGAAGGATGGGCTCCTGCACAACGTATAGAAGAAATCAAACAATTTTTAAGTACGCAGGATGCTTATTATGAGATTGCAGATCCTACTCCGGAAGACAATGTGCCTATTTTGTTGAATAATAAAGGATTCTTCCGCTTGTTTGAGCCTATTATGAAGCTATATATGTTGCCGAAATACAATGAGCTTGATCTGACTCCATTCTTTGCCCCATTCTTTATGCTCTTTTTTGGGCTTTGTTTGGGAGACAGTGGATACGGATTGTTCATGGTGCTTGCTGTAACAATATATAGAATCGTGGCAAAACAACTTAGCAGTTCTATGAAATCCATACTGACGTTGGTGCAGTTATTGGGAGCTTCCACAATGGTTTGCGGATTATTGACTGGTACTTGTTTTGGTTTCAACTTGTATGATATCAATATTCCATTTTTCCAAAGTATGAAGGAAACCATTTCGCTGGATAATCAGCAAATGTTTAATCTTTCTTTAATCTTGGGAGGAGTGCAGATTATTTTTGGTATGATTCTGAAAGCTGTCAATCAGACGATTCAGTTTGGTGTAAAATATGCAATTGCTACTATTGGCTGGATTTTTATTTTGGTAAGTACAGCTATTGCATTTGCTGCACCGGCTGTATTGCCGATGGGAGGAACTGTACATGCAGTTATATTAATAGTAGGAGCATTGATGGCTTATTTGTATAACAGCCCAGGAAAAAATATTTTTGTCAACATAGGCTTAGGCTTATGGGATAGTTACAATATGGCTACAGGTTTGTTAGGTGATATCCTTTCATACGTTCGTCTGTTTGCTTTAGGACTATCCGGTGGTATTTTGGCAAGCGTATTTAACAGTTTGGCTGTTGGAATGAGTCCTGACAATGCAGTAGCAGGACCTATTATAATGGTGTTGATCTTTGTAATAGGACATGCCATCAATATATTTATGAATGTATTGGGAGCTATGGTACACCCTATGCGTCTTACTTTTGTAGAGTTTTTCAAAAATGCCGGTTACGAAGGAGGAGGCAAGGAGTACAAACCTTTTAAAAACTAAAGTGTTACAACTTTTAAAAGAAAGATAATAATAAAAACAAAAATTAAAATTATAAAGTTATGGAAATGAATCTTTTGATTGCCTATATTGGCATTGCTATTATGGTTGGTTTATCTGGTATCGGTAGTGCTTATGGTGTAACCATCGCCGGAAATGCTTCAATTGGAGCGTTGAAGAAAAACGATAGTGCTTTTGGTAACTTCTTGGTATTGACTGCACTTCCAGGTACACAGGGTTTGTATGGTTTTGCCGGATATTTTATGTTCCAGAGTATTTTTGGAGTATTGACTCCTGAAATTACAGGAATTCAGGCTTGTGCTGTATTAGGCTCTGGCATTGGTCTGGGATTGGTTGCTTTGTTCTCAGCTATTCGTCAGGGACAGGTATGTGCTAATGGTATTGCTGCTATCGGTCAAGGCCACAATGTATTTGGAAATACTTTGATTTTGGCTGTATTCCCGGAATTGTATGCAATCGTTGCATTGGCTGCAACCTTCTTGATGGGATCTGCATTAGCTTAAATATAATAAAAAAGTAATATGTAGATATCCGGTATGAGTTTATCTCGTACCGGATATTTTTTTGTACATGATAAAGTATATAGACTGTGTATCTTTAGTATAGTTTGATTATTCTATAGGTTGTAATGTCATGTAATTTGTGAAATCAATACCTTTTTAGATCTCTGATATCCAGTTAAAGACCGATTATCCTCTGTTAGAATAATATTATGCGTGAATTTGTTCGTTATATTCATCCTTTTTTATAAATTCGCGCTTGACTTAGAAAATACTATAAAAGATGACAATGCAACTTTTGACTCCTGATTATATATTTGAATCAAGTTGGGAAGTATGTAATAAGGTTGGAGGAATTTATACAGTTCTTTCCACAAGAGCAAAAACTTTGCAAGATGCTTTTCCTGATAAGATTTATTTTATAGGTCCGGATGTATGGATAGGAAAAGAAAATCCTTTATTTATTGAGGATAATGAATGCCTGAAAGAATGGCGTAAACACGCAATAGAGAGTGATCATTTAAAGATTCGTATTGGAAGATGGAATATTCCAGGGAATCCTATCGCTATTTTAGTTGATTTTACTCCTTTCTTTTCGGAAAAGAATGAGATCTACACAAAAATGTGGGAAGACTTTCAAGTTGATTCTTTGCATGCTTATGGAGATTATGATGAAGCATCCATGTTTTCATATGCTGCAGGAAAGGTTGTAGAAAGTTTTTATCGTTATAATTTGACTCTGCAAGATAAGGTCGTATATCAGGCACATGAGTGGATGACAGGAATGGGAGCCCTTTATGTGCAGAAAGCAGTTCCGCAGATTGCTACTATTTTTACTACACATGCGACTTCTATTGGCCGTTCGATAGCCGGAAACAATAAACCTCTTTATGATTATCTGTTTGCTTATAACGGAGATCAGATGGCTCAGGAACTCAATATGCAATCTAAGCATTCTATTGAAAAACAAACAGTTCACCATGTAGATTGCTTTACGACTGTGAGTGAAATTACCAATAATGAATGTAAGGAATTACTTGAAAAACCTGCTGATGTGATTCTGATGAATGGCTTTGAGGATGACTTTGTGCCCAAAGGAACAAAGTTTGCCAATAAGCGGAAAAAGGCACGGAAAACTTTGCTTACCATGGCTAATGCCCTGTTAGGCACTCAGTTGGGGGATGATACGATGATTATTGGTACCAGTGGACGCTATGAGTTCAAGAACAAAGGTATTAATGTATATCTGGAAGCATTGAACCGATTGACACGAGATAAAAATCTGAAAAAAGAAGTTCTGGCATTTATCAATGTACCAGGATGGGTAGGGGAGCCTCGTGAAGATTTGCGTAAACGTTTGGATAGCAAGGAAACATTCAATACTCCATTGGAGTGTCCGTTTATTACACACTGGCTGCATAATATGAATCACGATCAGGTACTTGATATGTTGAAGTATCTGGATATGTCGAATGCTGCAGATTCAAGAGTAAAGGTAATTTTTGTTCCATGTTATTTGGATGGAAAGGATGGTATTTTAAATGAATTATACTACGATTTGATAATAGGAACAGATTTGAGTGTATATCCTTCCTATTATGAACCATGGGGATATACTCCTCTTGAGAGTATCGCGTTTAAAGTTCCTACTATTACTACAGACCTCGCAGGATTTGGTCTATGGGTGAATTCGTTGAAGGGTCGTTCAGGGATATTACAGGATGGAGTGAAGGTAATTCATCGTACCGATTATAACTATTCGGAAGTAGCTGATACTATCAAAGATACAATATCCGAGTTTTCTTCTCTGTCAGAAACAGAAATTAATAAAATACGTAATAATGCGGCTAAAATAGCCGAGAAAGCACTTTGGAAACACTTTATAGAAGCTTATTATAGAGCATATGATATTGCTTTACGCAACGCTTCCAAGCGTCTTTCTTTTAAAGTTGAGAAATCCTTAAATTAAATTTAAAGATATGAAAGTTAAAACTAATTATGCTAATGCTCCGGTTTGGAGAGAGATTAATGTAAAATCTCGTATTCCGGAATCTCTGAAGATGTTGGAAGAAATGGCTCGCAATATCTGGTGGGCTTGGAATGATGAGGCAACTGAAATGTTTAAAGAGTTGGATCCAGAGCTGTGGCAGATTGTTGCTCAGAATCCGGTTGCATTATTGGAACGTCTAAGCTATGAAAAATTAGAGGCTTTGTCTGAAAATAAAGGGGTTTTGAAAAAAATCGACGACATTTACGCAAAGTTTAAGGCGTATATAAATGAAAAGCCTGATTCAAAACGTCCATCAGTAGCATATTTCTGTATGGAATATGGTATGACTCATGTATTAAAAATCTACTCTGGAGGTTTAGGTGTATTGGCTGGCGATTATTTGAAAGAAGCCTCAGACAGTAATGTAGATATGTGTGCTGTCGGTTTCTTGTATCGTTATGGTTATTTTAGCCAGAGTCTTTCTATGGACGGCCAGCAAATTGCTAATTATGAAGCACAAAACTTTGGTAGTTTGCCACTTGAACGTGTAAACGATGAAAATGGAAAGCCTTTGGTACTCGATGTTCCTTATCTGAACTATTACGTACATGCATATGTATGGAGAGTAAATGTAGGTCGTGTACCTTTGTATTTGCTTGATACAGATAATGAAATGAATAGCGAGTTCGACCGTCCGATTACACATCAGTTGTATGGTGGTGACTGGGAAAACCGCTTGAAACAGGAAATTCTGTTGGGTATCGGTGGTGTATTGCTGCTGAAGAGATTAGGAATAAAGAAAGATATTTATCATTGCAATGAGGGACATGCTGCATTGTGTAATGTACAGCGTTTGTGCGATTACGTAGAAGGTGGAATGTCTTTCGATGAAGCTTTGGAAGTTGTTCGTGCTTCTTCTCTTTATACTGTTCATACTCCTGTACCTGCAGGTCACGATTATTTCGACGAAGGCTTGTTTGGTAAATATATGGGCGGATATCCTCAGCGTATGGGTATCTCATGGGAAGATTTGATGAACTTGGGACGTATTAATCCGGGTGATCCGAATGAACGTTTCTGTATGTCTACTTTCGCATGCAATACATGTCAGGAAGTAAACGGTGTAAGTTGGTTGCACGGAAAAGTTTCTCAGGAAATGTTTGCTGGTATTTGGAAAGGATACTTCCCTGAAGAAAATCATGTAGGTTATGTTACCAATGGTGTACATTTCCCCACTTGGTGTGCTTCTGAATGGAAGAAATTGTATAACAAATATTTCGACAAGAACTTCTTGAAAGACCAGTCTAATCCGAAGATTTGGGAAGCTATCTATAATGTTCCTGATGAAGAAATCTGGAACACTCGTGTCGCATTGAAGAATAAATTGATTGATTATATCCGTAATCAGTTCCGCGACACTTGGTTGAAGAACCAGGGAGATCCTTCTCGTGTTGTTTCTTTGATGGATAAAATCAATCCGAATGCATTGCTTATTGGTTTTGCTCGTCGTTTTGCAACATACAAACGTGCACATTTGCTGTTTACCGATTTGGATCGTTTGTCTAAGATTGTAAATAATCCTGATTATCCGGTACAGTTCTTGTTTGCCGGAAAAGCACACCCACACGATGGAGCTGGACAGGGATTAATCAAGAAGATTGTAGAAATATCTAAACGTCCGGAATTCTTGGGTAAGATTATCTTCCTCGAAAATTACGATATGAAACTGGCTCGTCGTCTTGTTTCTGGAGTAGATATCTGGATGAACACTCCGACACGTCCGCTCGAAGCATCAGGTACATCTGGTGAAAAAGCGTTGATGAACGGTGTGGTAAACTTCTCTGTACTTGACGGATGGTGGCTGGAAGGCTATCGTGAAGGTGCAGGATGGGCTTTGACCGAAAAACGTACTTATCAGAATCAGGAACACCAAGACCAGCTGGATGCAGCTACTATTTATAGTATTTTGGAAACTGAAATCCTTCCGTTGTATTATGCACGTAATAAGAAAGGCTATTCTGAAGGATGGATTAAGACCATTAAGAACTCTATAGCACAGGTAGCTCCTCATTATACAATGAAGCGTCAGCTTGATGATTATTATGCTAAGTTCTATGAAAAAGAAGCTTCACACTTCCACTCTTTGGCTGCAAATGACTTTACTAAGGTAAAAGAACTGGCTAAATGGAAAGAAGAAGTAGCAGAAAAATGGGATTCAATTGAAATTGTATCGGTAAACAAGTGTGAAGAGTTGCATCAGGGACATGTAGAAAGTGGAAAAGATTATACTATTACTTGTGTAATCGATGAAAAAGGCTTGAACGATGCTGTAGGAGTAGAAATTGTAGTGACTTACACAAATACAGAAGGTAAGGAACATATCTATTCTGTTACTCCTATGGAGTTGATCAAACAGGAAGGAAACTTATATACATTCCAAACTGTTCACAGCTTGTCCAACTCAGGAAGCTTTAAAGTAGCTTATCGTATGTTCCCGAAACATACTGATTTGCCTCATCGTCAGGATTTCTGCTATGTACGCTGGTTCAATGCATAATATGAAGTAGAAAGTACATAATTAATATTGATGAAGCCGCATGTAGAAGCCGGAATTTCCGGTGGATACATGCGGTTTTTTATGTTTCTTTGATATATTTGCAAAAACATGATTTGCCTATGAAAATTCTGATTGTAGAAGATGATGCCGATTTGCGCGAAATCATCGTACGCTCTTTGGAAAAAGAACGCTATATAGTAGCGGAAGCTCCAGATTATAAAACTGCTTTATATAAGGTAGAAGATTACGATTATGATTGTATCTTATTGGATATCATGTTACCTGATGGAAACGGGCTTGATCTTTTGAAAGAATTTCACGATATAGGAAAACAGCCTAATGTGATTATTCTGTCGGCTAAAGATTCTATAGAAGATAAGGTGGCTGGATTAGACTTGGGAGCAGATGACTATCTTCCTAAGCCTTTTCATTTGGCTGAGCTTCATGCACGTATTAAGAGTCTTTTACGACGGAATCATCGGGAAGGAAAGAAGTTGGTTCAGTATGGTAATATTGAAATAAATCCGGATGATTATAAGGTGACGGTGAATGGAAAAGAACTTGAACTTAACCGGAAGGAGTACGATATTCTCTTTTATTTTATGTCACGTCCGGGAAGACTGGTCAATAAAAATACATTGGCAGAGTCTGTGTGGGGAGATCATATCGACCAGGTAGATAATTTTGATTTTATCTATGCGCAGATTAAGAATTTGCGTAAACATCTGAAAGAAGCCGGTGCCACTCCGGAACTGAAAGCTGTATATGGATTTGGCTATAAATTTGTTGTAGAATGAAATTGTTTCATTTGGTTTTATCCCGTATATCGCTGGCCCTGACGGTAATCCTGGCATTGTGGGCTGCTTTCTTTTATCTGGCGATGATAGAAGAAATTAATGATGAAGTGGATGATTCACTGTCCGATTATGCTGAAGGCTTGATTGTCCGTTCATTGTCTGGAGATGAACTGCCGTCGGAGAATAGCGGAACAAACAATCAGTACTATTTGTACGAGGTGAGCAGGGAATATGCCCAGACTTATCCTCATTTGTCTTTCCATGATGAAATGGTGTATATTACAGACAAGGGAGAAACAGAGCCGGCTCGTGTGCTTACTATAATTTTTGAAACAGAAGAGGGACGGTTTATGGAACTGGTAGTGTATACTCCTACCATTGAAAAAGAAGACTTGAGGCAGGCCATCTTGGGGTGGATTATCTTTTTGTATGTAGTACTGCTGTTGATGATTGTATTGTTGAATGCATGGGTTTTCCACCGGAATATGAAACCTTTGTATAATCTTTTAGATTGGCTTGATCATTATCGTTTGGGGCGTCAGAATAAACCACTGGAAAATACAACATGTATTACAGAGTTTCATAAATTGAATGAAGTAGTTTTGCAATCCTCTCAGCGCAGTGAACAGTTGTACGAGCAACAGAAACTTTTTATAGGGAATGCTTCACATGAAATGCAGACTCCTTTAGCCATTTGCCGCAACAGACTGGAAATGCTGATGGAAGACGAAAGCCTGACTGAAAAGCAATTGGGTGAATTGATGAAAACTCATCAGACGCTGGAAAATCTGACACGGATGAACAAGTCGCTTTTGCTTTTGTGCAAAATAGAAAACGGACAATTTGCAGAAAATACATCGGTTTGTTTTGATCATCTTTTGGAACGTTATCTGGACGACTACCGGGAAGTGTATGCTTATCGGCATATCACAGTTGAGGTAGAAAATAATGCTTCCTTCTGTGTGCAAATGAATGACTCGTTGGCTTCTACTTTGGTTTCTAATTTGTTGAAGAATGCATTTGTGCATAATGTGGATGACGGGGCAATACATATAAAAGTAGATTCAGAATCGTTTACAATCAGTAATACAGGAGAAGGGCCATTGGACGAGAACCGTATTTTTGAGCGTTTCTATCAAGGGAAGAAAAAAGAAGGATCGACAGGTTTAGGATTGGCATTGGTCGATTCTATCTGTAAAGCTGCGCATTTATCGATACGATATACTTATAAAGATGGTTATCATGTATTTAAGGTGAGTAGGGAGTAAAAAGACTGTTTTATTATGTATGGAGGGTTTTCTGATACGCGATGAAATATTTGAATATGAAAGTAGGGAAAATTGGATATTTCATATTCTTTTCAGATTTATCATTCAATTTTGTATCAGAAACTTAAACATTAATTATTAAAGTAATCAATATGAAGAAGCTATTATTTTTATTGATGTGTATTTTTTCTGTGCAAACAATGGTATGGGCAGACACAGATAAACCCATTCAGGTAGGTCAATTGCCGACGAAAGCTCAAAGTTTTATCACTACATATTTTAAAGGGCATAAGGTAGCATTTGCCAAAATGGAAAGTGACCTTTTTTATAAAAGTTACGATGTGATTTTCACCAATGGGGAGAAAGTGGAATTCGACCGCTCTGGTGACTGGACCGAACTGAATTGTCATAAGCATGGAGTTCCGGTTTCTGTGATTCCGGCTGAAATCCTGAATTATGTAAAATCTACCTATCCGGATGAAAAGATTCTGAAAATAGAACGTGATAAAAAGGAGTACGAAGTTGTGCTTTCCAATCGTTGGGAAATTAAATTCGACAATAAATATCGTGTTATGGATATAGATAATTGAGAAAAGCGGATATAATATGTAGAAGATACCGGTTGGCTAATCATATTAGCTGACCGGTATTTTTTTATTGAATGCATTATAGGGTGATGCACACATTGTTTTATAACCAACGGTGTCGGCTGTATATTCAGCGTCGCCGGCTGTAGAATCAACGTCGGTGTTTGTGCATACAACGACGTCGGTTGAAGCTTTTTCCTGTTATCGTAGTCAATTGGCAATAATAGAAATAGCCCCAACTTTTTCAAGTTGAGGCTACTCCAAATGCCTTACGGAAGGCTATAAATAACGTGAGTTCGAAATAAGGATAAATATATTTCATTGACAATTAGAAGCATAGCGGTAAAAGTATTAAATTTATAGTACCAAATTATTAAGTACATGACAAAAATTTGAATACATCGAATTGGGGTGTATATATCGATCGGAAAAGCGCGTTTGAGATTTCCTCAAGACCATATTTGACCAACGACTTAGCTCTTCGCCTATGCTTCAGAATTTTTATCAGTTTATTTTTTATAGGTCGCTACTCCATCTTCAGGTCGGTTGAAACAGATCAGGAACTGAAGTTTTGGTATCCTGTCAGAGTCCTTGATCCGACTTCCGGAGAGATAGACATACTGCCTTTTATGCAAAAAGAGCTTGTAGTAGAATTTCTCCTGTCCGACTTTGAGGGAATTGAAGAGCCACCACACTCTGATTCTTTCTCCTGTGGAGGGTTTGACAACCCAAATATCCTACCGGATACGGATATAATATCGAATCCTGTTGTTGTTAAGCCAGCCAATCCACTCTTTGCTGATAAACTCTCGGTCGGCCACAAGGCAGTCGATGCAGTCATGTCCAAAAAGTCGGATGAATCGTTCCATGATAGCCTTGCGTTCCTCCCAATTGGAATTGTCTCGTTTGTCCAAAAGGCTGAATAGCAATGGAAAGGCATTACCTTTGTAGGTGATGCCGACGGTGAGTATGTTGATATTGAACTCTCCGAGCTTCCAGTTAGTATGGTCCATACTTGGAACCAAACCATCCTTAACAGGAAGCAATGAGAAGATCATCCTTGTTACCAGGTCAAGGTCCAAGGCATAGTTGGCGATGAATCACTGAATGTGGCGCAGATTGGAATCACGCTCAACCAATGTAGGTATTGCCGAAGCCGGTTTGTGAAGGCTTAATGCGGGCTAGATTCATCGAATTTCCAAAATACTCTTGCATAATCGGGAGGGTTGGGTTAACTTTGACTAAGTCTTTGGAATCAGTAGTCTTCATAGAAAAAGCGGTGAATTTTTCTTTAAAGTTACTGATTTTAAAGGATTTTTTTTTGCAAATATAATCTATTGATAATTAGATGATTAATAGTAGAACTTTTTGTCATCTACTAAAAATAATTTTAAATCAAAAAGTTATTAATGAAAATATTAGGTTTAACTGTTTGGTTTTGGTTGTTTTATGTACTTCCTATGATTTCTCAAGTATTGGTCAAAGGTAATGTGAAGAGTGAAAACAAACAAGAAGTAATTTATGCTTCCATCCAGCTATTACATCCCGATTCTTCCTTTGTACAAGGAACCATAACGGATAGTATAGGTAACTATTGCCTGCAAAATGTATATTCGGGTGATTATCTACTTTTTGTAAGTTCTATGGGATATATACCGCAATGGCATATTTTTAGTATAGGAAGCCAAGATAAGAAATTACCTTTGCTTACGCTGAAAAAGGATAATATATTATTGGATGAAGTAGTAGTAAAAGCTTCTTCTTTTGTTCGTCAAAAAGATCGGGTATTAATTATCCCAACTGAACAACAAGTAAAACACGCCTCTACAGGATATGATCTTTTGTATAATCTGATGATTCCGGGAATGTCTGTCAATACACAAAAAGGCTCGGTAAATACATTGTTGGGAGAAGCTACCCTTTATATAAATGGGCAAAAAGCTGACAACAAAGAAATACATGCTCTTCGTCCTAAAGATATTGAAAAAATAGAATATTTTGAAATGCCTACGGGGAAGTATGCAGGTGATAAAGCCTCGGTCAACTATATATTGAAAAAGAAAAATACGGGTGGTTATGTTGCATTAGATGGGATGCAAACTATCGGGTATTTAGGAGGCGACTACAATGCCAATCTAAAGGTTATGCACAAAAGTACCAGCTATACGCTATTTGCCGGTCACTCCATGGAGCATAATGATGGGATACGAACAGATAAAAAAGAAGTTTTTTACTTCCCAGAGCAGGAAATAAGCCGTACAACCCATGTAGATGATGCAGAGCTGAATAAGAACAAACAATATGCACAACTGAATATTAATAACAACAATGATAAACGGACATTAGCTGGAAAAATCTCCTTTGTCCATCAAAGCATGCCGGACAATTATAGTAAAAGTGTCATTGAATATGATAGTGCTCCAGTTAATGATATTAGTGCAAAAACTGAAACAACTCAGACTACCCTAATGCCAAGTTTGAATTTATATGGAAGTTTTAAATTGGGACAGACGCAGTTTTTTAATGTTGATTTAACGGCTACTTATACAAACAATAAGTATATACGAAAGTACACGGAAAGAAACTACTTTTCTCATACGAAAGTGGACGAAAGTTTATACAATATTGCATTTTCAACAGATTATAATATCCAATTAAAACACAACAACTCTTTCGGATTAAACTTCAGCCATTTACATTCTATTTCTTCTGCCACATATAAAGAAGATTTTAAGGAATGGAGTCATTTATGGACAACTGAGACTTTATTAATGGGACAATACAATCAAAGCATCGGAAAAATGTATATGAGTTTGCAGCTTGGAGGTGATTTATTGCAATATTGTTTGCATAGAAATGAAGCAAAACGTTATCTGTCTCCCCATGCTAATATCTTATTGAACTATCAGATAAATTCCGAAAACTCTATATTGTATGGATTGAATACAGGAAATTCCAATCCACCTATGGAATGGATAAATAATGTGAATCAAGAATTGGATTCATTGTCTGTTAAACGAGGTAATCCGCATCTGGAAAAGACCAATTATTATAATAGTTATTTGGTTTATAACCACCAGCCAGGAAAAATCAATCTGCAAGTGGCAGGGCTTTATTTTGGAGCTATAAACAGTGTTTTCAGTGATTACTATATAGAAAATGACAAACTGGTGAATACATTCCGTACTGGAGGAAATTTTCATCAATTAAAAGGTTCACTCGCTGTTACTTACAAGATAATTCCTAGTTTACATATTAAACTGCTAGGATTTTATCGTTATAATGAAATTACGGGAAAGGTAAAACAACATAGAAACGAATGGGGAGGAAGCATGGATATAAACTATTACTGGAAAGATTTTGCATTTAATATACACGGAAAATCTACGGGAAAAACATTAGATAATTATCCCGCTTTCATAGATACCCCTGCAAATTATGGTGCATTTGTGCGTTGAAATCATAAAAATTGGATGGTAGAAGCCGGTACGGACAATACATTTAGCAAACATAACCGAACTAAAATGTATATGGATATGGGGGTATATCGTTTTCATAACAGTTCTTATAGTGAAACGTATCAAAAAACAGGTTATATCAAAGTGGCTTATGCATTCGACTTTGGAAAGAATACTTCTAAAGAACAGCGTAATATTAACACTACAATAAACAGTGCAATATTGAAAGCTGAATAATATGAATCTACATAAAATGAAGAATATATATGAAAAAACGAATCTGCTTGCTTATCACCTGCTTCTCCTTTATGAGTGCCTACTCTGTCAATCATAAAGTAACCGGAAGTATAAAAGACATAGTACAGAACTCAATACCGGCAGCCACCATACGGATACTGGCTCCAGACTCCTCTTTCGTCAAAGGAAGCGTGACGGATGAGAAGGGAGAATTCTGTCTGGATAACATCAAGAAGGGGAAATATATTCTGTCTGCCAGTTGCATCGGATATACCAACCGTTTTCTTGACTTTGAAATGCCCGACAAGGATTATGAACTACCAACGGTCATACTAGAAGAAAACAATGTGATGCTGGAGGGAGTCACCGTGACAGGCGCATCTGTCATACAGAAGAAAGACCATTTGCTGATTATTCCCGACAAGCAGCAGGTAAAGCATGCATATACGGGATATGATTTATTGTATAATCTGATGATTCCAGGAATCACCGTAGAGAGAAGACAGAAGACGGTATCTACCTCCCGGGGACAGGCTACGTTATATATCAATGGCGTAAAGGCTGATTTCAGGGAAGTGCAGAACCTGCGCCCGAAGGACATCGAACGGATTGAGTTTTTCGAAATGCCTACCGGACAGTATCTGGGAGATGCTGCCTCTATCAATTATATTACCAAGGAATACAAGACGGGGGGATATATCTCACTGGATGGGGAGCAGCTGTTCGGATATCTGAGTGGAGACTATAACATCGCTTCAAAAACATCGCACCACAACACGGATTATCTGCTGTTTGCCGGATATAACATGAAAAAGTATGACGGAACAGATACGGAGAAGGAAGAGATGTTTGCACTGGATGTGCCGGTTTACCGAAATGCTTCGACCGAGGATGCGTCCTATAAAAACAACCAGCAGTACGTGCAGTTCAAGGTGAATAACAGTAACAGCAAAAGAACCTTGTCGGGAAGTGTTTCTTTCGTACATAACCAGACACCGCACAACGACCTCGGTGAACTGCTGACATATACGAGTGAAACTGGGAATCAGGCTATCCGCTCCGCAGAAACTACAAGCCAGAAGAACTACAAGCCAGCCGTATCTCTGGACGGTACTTTCTATCCCAGCGACAGACAAAGGTTGCACATCCTGCTCAACTCCTCCTATTCAAGGAACGAGTATCTGAGAAACTATACGGAACAGGAACGGATGTACAACACCGATGTAAACGAGGACCTGTATTCGGTAAGTGCAATTGGGATATATAACATCAAGCTGAGACATCACAACTCCATAGGAGGGAACATACAGCATTATCAGAATATCACTTCTTCCGAATATACCGGAAATACCTTGTCTTCGCAATACCTGCGCATGGGAGAAACGATGGCGTTTTTAAGCTATACACAGGATATTGGAAAGAAGTTCACCTTCATGGTTTCGCCGGGGGTATCGCTGCTGAGGTATAAGCTTAACCACAACAACGAGGACAAACACAGTTTCTGGAACTTCAGGACGAACGTGGGGTTGCGTTATCAGTTCACCCCCAAACACCAGCTGTTCCTAAGTATGGCCATCGGCAATGAGCAGGCGGACATCAGCTACCTGAATTCTGTAAGTCAGGCTGTGGATTCACTACAGGTTAAAAGAGGAAATCCTTATCTGGACAATACAAAAATATACAGCTATTTCTTGCAGTACAGGGCACAGGTGAACAAAGTCAACATGCAGTTTGAACTTAAATACATGACTTATCCTAATCATATAAGCTATGATTACTTTGTGGAGAACAATAAACTGATACAGACCTACCGGTCGGACAATTCATTCCGCAAGATGAGCCTCTCATACTTATGTTCTTACCGCATATCTGATAACCTGAGGGCAAACGGAACGGTTAAATATGAAAGAATGAGTGTGCCGGAGTATTCCGGACTGAAAGAAAATAATATTTTTGCATCTATTGATGTAAATTACTTCATCCGCTCATTTGCCATCAACCTATATGCAAGAACAACCGAACAGATACTGGACGGGACGACTTTTTCCTTCATAAAGAATCCGGCATCCTACGGACTGTCTGTTCGTTATAGTGGAAAGAACTGGATGGCAGAGGCTGGAACGGAGAATCCGTTTACCAGGCATGCGCACTACAGGGAGTCGGCCGACTATGGGGTATATAGATACAATCAGGTAAGAACCAGCCGTATCTATCAGCAGACTGGCTATGTGAAACTGGCTTATACCTTCGACTTCGGTAAGAAAACTTCCCGAGAAGCCAACAATGTGGACAGAAGTATCAACAGTGCAATTTTAAAGGCAAGATAATATGAACATCTATAAGCATATCATCATCCACCAAAAATTATCTACTTCAACTCAAGAACAGCGCATGCTGATTTCATATGATGGACAATATTACGAAGTAAGTCAAGGTATAATAGAGCTAGTAGAAGTATTGCAACAACACGAAACTGAGTCAGAAGCTATTACCTTTTACTGTGAAAAAAAGAAAGGTAAATATACTCCAGAACAAATAAAAGGGATTATTGATAAATTTGTAATCCCTCTGTTTACACCGAAAATATCTAAACGTTCTTTCCTCTATGAAAAAGAACTATTCAGTGCACAAGCGATTGATAAATTCTCATATGCATTCCGCTTTTTATTCTACCATTGGTATATGTTGGCAGTCCTAATAATAGCACTTATTCTTGATATATGTTTTTTTGTTCATACTCCTGACCTATTACTGTTCAACAACAAAGTAAATATCTATATGATAATAGGGCTATTTGCTTTTATACTAGGTTCATCATTCTTTCACGAACTGGGGCACGCTTCCGCCTGCAAATACTTTGGAATACAGCATGGCGGAATCGGTTTCGGGCTGTACCTCAACTTCCCGGTCCTCTATACAGATGTAACAGAAGTGTGGAAATTGAAACGAGGACAACGATGTGTAGTAAACCTTGCAGGGGTTT
>ERZ1027150.851-NODE-851-length-24043-cov-12.668626_pt1 | contig 24043 bp, 18 predicted proteins | sample MGYA00519276_ERZ1027150 | MGnify/ENA primary metagenome ERZ1027150 (study PRJEB26926, sample SAMN06164860) | human gut metagenome | biome: ENVO:00009003; feature: ENVO:2100002; material: ENVO:00002003 | host: Homo sapiens | place: USA | collected 2012 ... | reverse complement strand
CAGACATCAAAGAAGCGCTGACTGGTGCTAAATATATCGTAAACTCAGGTGGTGCTGCCCGTAAGGCAGGTATGACTCGTGAAGACCTGTTGAAAGGAAACGCAGCTATCGCTGAAGAATTCGGTAAGAATGTAAAAGCTTACTGTCCGGATGTAAAACACATCGTTGTTATCTTCAACCCGGCCGACATCACAGGCTTGATCACACTGTTGTACTCAGGTTTGAAACCAGGTCAGGTTACTACTTTGGCTGGTTTGGACTCAACTCGTCTGCGCAGCGAATTGGCTAAACACTTCGGTGTTTCTATGGACGCTGTAGAAAACTGCCGTACTTACGGTGGCCACGGCGAACAGATGGCTGTATTTGCTTCAACTGCAAAAGTTAACGGCAAACCGTTGACTGAAATCATCGGTACTGATGCACTGACAGCTGAACAGTGGGCTGAAATCCAGCAGAAAGTTACAAAGGGTGGTGCTAACATCATCAACCTGCGTGGACGTTCATCATTCCAGAGCCCGTCATATGTTTCTATCGAAATGATTGCTGCTGCGATGGGTGGTAAAGCATTCCGTTGGCCTGCCGGTACTTACGTTTCTAACGATAAGTACGATCACATCATGATGGCATGGGAAACTTCAATCGATACTGAAGGTTGCCACTGCGCTGAACTGAACGGAACAGCAGAAGAACAGGCTGCTTTGGATAAGAGCTACGAACACTTGTGCGCTCTGCGTGATGAAGTAATCGCAATGGGTGTACTTCCTCCAGTTGCTGAATGGAACAAACTGAACCCGAACATCAAATAATAAACTGATATTCGGATTACTCAAAATACAAAAGAGTTGCGCTGTTTACCGGTGCAACTCTTTTTTTATCCCCCTATTTTATAGCCTTCCAATCCTAAATTTCACAACAAACCTATCCAGTTTTTCTAATTCCTCCGAAATCCCAGTCTCCGAAGTATAAATAAAAAACGGTTCATGGAGAATTTCACCTCCATAAACCGTTCAGGACCTGAAAAGCCAGTTTCACAATTACATGAAAACAAGCATCTCACTTTTTACCTTAGTTGAAATTATCTGTCCTCATTTTGTTACCGGACAAGCAGTCAGTATATATTTCTTTCCAGCTTCTGTTTCTATATCATATTCATAATACACTTTATCAGAAACTTTCGTATCCAATGAAGCTCTTTCAGTACCCAATGGCTGAAGAATAGGCTGACTCATAAAAAATGAATTCCTGCATTTCCCTTCTGCAGTTCTACAACCTTTTTCATTCATACACTTCAAAGGAACTTCTGAGCGTATCCGCAACGTTCCTCCTATCGTTGATACCAAAGTTACATTGTCCAAAGTATTTGCTTTCCAACTCATACTTTCAATTTCAAACCCACCTCTGCAACGCAAACCTTTCACACATCCCTTGGCCCAAGCTTTTGGTAAAGCCGGCAACAAATGAACCGCATTCGCATGACTCTGAACCAGCATTTCCGCAATACCTGCAGTACATCCAAAATTGCCATCAATCTGAAACGGAGGATGGGCATCAAACAGATTAGGATAAGTACCTCCATGAGTCCCCTTCTGAGCCATCGTCAAGGTCAACTGTTCAGAAATCAGCTTATAAGCCATTTCTGCATTCAGCATTCTGGCCCACAGACACACTTTCCATCCCATCGACCAGCCGGTAGAATGATCTCCTCTATTCTCTAAAGACTTTCTGGCAGCAGCCAACAGCAAAGGAGTATCAAATGCATTAATCTGCCGTCCTGGGTATACTCCCCACAGATGAGACAGGTGCCGATGCTGGTCGGTAGGATCATCCCAGTCGTCTACCCATTCCTGCAACTGCCCCCATTTACCAACCTGCATTGGTGGCAAATTAGCCGCATAATACTTCAGGCTATCTACAAAAGACGGACTATCGGAGAGTAATAAAGCCGCCTCACAAGTATTATGAAACAAATCGCTCAACATCTGGTTATCAATCGTCGCTCCAGCAACCAAAGATGCCTTGCTGCGAACACCGTCAATAATCGGACTGTTTTCCGGAGAATATGAGGGAGTCGCAACCAGCCAGTTGTTGCGAGGATCACGAACCAAAAAATCAAAAAAGAACTCACAGGCTCCTTTCATAATCGGATAAACCTCCTTCAAGTAAGTCTTATCTCCCGAAAACAGATACCTGTCCCACAAATGCTGGCAATACCAGGCGCTGGCAGTAGGCCATATTCCATAGAAAGGATGATCCACAGCCCCCGTTGCACACCAGATATCCGTAATATGATGTACCGTCCATCCCCTGCACCCATACATCCGGGCCGCATCTCTCCCTTGTTCAGCTACATTTTTAATTAAATCAATAAAAGGAAGATGCAACTGAGAAAGATGCGTCAGTTCAGCAGGCCAGTAATTCATCTGTATATTGATGTCATTCGCATATTTGCCGTCCCAGGGGGCAAAACGTTTATCGTTCCAGATTCCCTGAAGATTGGCAGGCTGACCTCCAGGTTGTGAACTACAAATCAGCAGATAGCGTCCGAACTGAAAATAAAGCGCTACCAAATCCGGATCGGCAGTCTGATGAAACTCTATCAGACGTTTGTCTGTCGGTTTGTTAACCTGCTCATTTTCCCCCAAATCAAGAGATACTGTAGAGAACTGTCTGGAATATGTCTCAATATGCCTTTTTTTCAGTCTATCATACGAAGACTTGGAGGCTTTCAAATAAGAAAGACTCCGCTTATACGGATTGGCTGAAATATCTTTATAATTAACGAAATTAGTTCCTATAGAGACATAAAGCACCACACTATCCGCATTTTTAACTTCCAATGCATTGTCCGGCAGAGCCTTCAAAGAACCTCCTTTATGCTCAACCTTTACCAGCGAAGTAAAATGCACTTTGCCCGGAATTGTTTCATGGTCATCTGCCTTTCCATCCAAACGCAACATATTATTCTGCTCAATACTGTAACGGGCATCCGGATAAGGAGACGTAAAATATCCTTTAAAAGAAATCTTTCCTTTCTCTGAAGCAGTAAGACGTACTACCAATAACTGGTCTGCTAAAGACACAAACGACTCACGCGCGTACTCCACCCCATCTGCCACAAAGCGGACACGAGAGACAGCTTCCTCAATATTCAATTCACGATAATAATCGGAATAACTATCAATATTGAAAAAATCAAGTCTCAACGACCCTACCGTCTGATAAGCCATACCATTCGATCCGGTAGAGCAAATGGCTGGACCTGCCATATTCTGTGCCTCCAGATTTTTTCCTGCAAAAATCAAGTCTCTGATTGCAGGAAGAGCATCTTTAGCTTTAGGGTTCGTATTATTATAAGGCGAACCGCTCCATACCGTTTCTTCATTTAATTGATATTCCTCATGTAGTGGATTGCCAAACATCATAGTCCCCAAACGACCATTTCCCAAAGGTAATGCCTCCACCCACTCAGATGCCGGTTTGTCGTACCACAACTTTAAAGGAGCGGCATTTAAACCTAAAGATACCGCAAACAGCAGCAAAGAAAAAAGATGTTTCTTCATAAAAGTTTTTTCTATATTTCTTAAGGTATTCATATCTTATTTACAGAGACATGAATACCTTAATGTAATTAAATTTATTTTTCAGGAGGGAATTTCTGTTCTTTCCAAGTACATGATTTCAACAATTTCATATCACGACCATTTTCCGTATAATCATGTATTATATTACCTTCACCCTCATCCATCTTCCAATATGAAATCAAGCCTTCAGATTTAGGATTTACAGCATACATATTATTAGCAATTTCTGCCTGAGAACGAGTTACATTCCATATCCTTGCCTCGCTCAATCCACCAGGATTGCCAATCGCAAAAGCTAATTTTTTCCAAGTAATTTTAGTGTTGGGTTCTGGATGGCTTGCAACGACATCCAGTTCTCCATTCAAATATAATTTTACAGATGCTCCGTCACAAGTTATTGCCACATGGTACCATTTTTTCGGCTCACATAGAGTAACCGCATGAATTGGTAAATTTAACAAAGTCAATTGAAATTGGTTTTCCGGAAAACTATGTTGTCCAAAACGGGCAAAAACATTGGCTTTCCCATCTAAACCATCAAATCGCAAAATATGCTTATTTAAAGAAAATGTTTCATTATAAACCAAAAATTCAATCGTCCAATTAAGTAAATCACCTATTGGCTCTTCTCCATCTTTTATTTCATAAGCTAGTGTTGGTGAAGCACCTGTTGCACCTCCCATAGAAGAATAAAGAACCTTTGTTACAATCATCTTATCACATAATAAAACCATTGACGAAGAGGGTTGAAGAATATCCACACCTGAAACCTCTTGCAGTTCAATAGGTATAGCATATTTTTCAGATGGTTCTAATTTATCATCAAAAGCTTTAATATTAATATTGACCAAAGAAGAAGATAATTCTCCTGGTTTTACGATACATTCTTCATTAGATAAATTATAGTAATTTGTAGGTAAAACTTTATAATTTGTACCATGCGTATTATTATAAGCATCCAATATATTAGGATTAATACCAACCCGAGCCTTAACCTCATACTCTACAGGAGATGCAAGAGATACATATACAGAGGTCTCTGCTCCAGCCTCTTCGATTGTTACTTTTTTTAAATTTTCATTAATAGCCTCACCAAAATAAGCTCCATTGGTTAAAGGTGAATACTTCTGTTCACAAGATAATAATATAACAGACAGAAAGCCAAATAATATAATACTTTTAAGTTTCATAATTTCTTATCATTTTGAAGGATTCATAATTTGAATAGAACCTCTCATATATCTATAATTAGGGAAATTATTATAGTCCAATTCCATATGATATGCACCACAACCACCAGCCTTCCTTTCAGCCGCCCAATGTGCCATACCTGTTAATGAAGGAACAACCTCTCCAGAAGGCAAAGTAAACGGTACTCCACCTGTACTAAAATATTGCTGGAATTCCTCACAAACCAAGAATTGTTCCGGTTTCCAGCCAAAGTTAACAGCACTATTAAAGCGACTATCCAAAGAGGAATAACTACTAGCCCGATATGCCTGTGATATAGCATAATTAAAATAAGGCAGAATTTCCGGTAAGATGAATGTAACCTCTCCATCCAGAATCAACAACTTGTCAGTTCCAGACATCGGACCAAGTTCCTTACCTAACTCTTTTACAAACAAAGCAACCTGTTCTTTATCACTAAAATAACCTCCACCACCATAGTTGGGCTCATAATCAAGGTCAATACCATCGTAACCGTATTTCTGAACGGAGTCACAAAGGGCATGGGCATACTGAATTACCCCTTCTGGAGTCTGCGGAAAGCCCAATCCCACATGTTGCATCAAAAACGTAAATACTACCTTTTGCCCTTTCACATTCTGTACATAGCGCAAATCCTCTATCTGTCTGGGAGTCAAATTATAGTAATATTTTCCAAATACAGAGAAAATGTCCACACTGTCAGGAGCATTAGCCAATGCTCCACGCATACTAGCTCCATTTGAACCATCCCAATATCCAAACCAACCAAATGACAGACGGTGATCTGAACGTCTGTATGCCCGCAGATTCTCCCAATACTCTTCTGTCTTAGGCATTGTACTAGAATTATCTTCAAGGTTTATCCCTGTCTGAGGTTCTGGCAATGTCCAGTCACTGCAAGCATAAAAAGCAAAAACAAGAGAAACAGACATCAACAGTTTCAATATTTTATTTTTCATATTTATTATTTTAAGTGTTAATCAACAAATTAATGTTCTCTTACATCCCACCACAAACGTGTACCAGCTCCATCATACGGAGTACTCAACAACGAAATGGCTTTAGTCACATTTTCTTTATTCAGCAAATATTCAGAAGGAGGGAACGGTATACGACGAGGGCCTATATGGTTATCCACATCCTTACTGAAGTTATCAATCATCGGGAACTGCTTAGGATAACCGGTACGACGATATTCCGACCAGGCTTCTGCTCCATTCGGATACAAAGCAATCCATTTCTGAGTAATGATACGTTCCAGTTTTCTTTCTTCGCTGTCTGCATCATTCCACTTAATCGTGATATCAGACAGTTTATTGGCGTTGTGAGCAGGGAAAACCAAATTCCGGTAATCGGCTGGAATAGACTGATCATCTGCCAAATAGCCGTCTACATTAGAGGCTCCTTTTTCTTCAAATGAGAAACGGATTCCCGCCTCATATGCCTCTGCCGCAGAAATTCCCATATTCCATCCGCGCAAAGCACCTTCTGCTTTCAGGAAAGAACATTCAGCAGCCGTCATCCATACCATTGGATCTGTAAAATAAGATTTTGGCGTTGAGAAGTCTTTCCATTTTACTTTTGAGGTGATGGCAACTCCTGTACGTCCACCCCAGTATCCTGTATTCCCTTGAATTGAACTTTGGGTAAAATAACTGCTCAATCGCGGATCATTATATCCAACCATATACGACTGAATTACAGAACCCATTCTACAGTCACTATAGGTATCCCAAAGTGTCTGTAAAGGATTTTTCACTACCAATCCGTGTCCAGACTTTAAAGCAGCATTTTCATCATTACCCGAAATCACACCATATTCATGATTTACAGCTTCTTCCGCATTGGTGCGTGCCAATACCGGATCTACATAACTGCAACGCATTGCAATACGGAGTTTTAAAGAATTGGCGAACTTCACCCATTTCACATAATCTCCGTCATATACCAAATCATAGTCGGCTAATGGGGCTGCGCCCGGATTCTTCTTGGTAAAATCGGTCAGCGTATTAATCGCTGCGGTCAGCTCATTTAAAAATGAATTATACAATGTTTCCTCCGAATCATACTCTATCTCCAAAGATCCTCCTTCTGCAATTTTAGAATAAGGCAACGGGCCAAACAAATCAGCCAGACGGTGAATGGCTGCTACTTTCAAAATAGTGGAAAAAGCGACCACCGGATTATTGATATCATTACCCTCGCTCTTCTTGACACTCAAGTCTGCGCCAATGACTTTAACCAATATTTTCTCATAAGGCAGGTCGGTCCAGTCATCAATCACAAAATCACAGGTAGTACCATTGTGTCCGCCATTCCATTCACCGATGCCACACATATATCCGGCATAAATATCACCTGTCAGATTTTGGGATACCTGATAGGCATGGTCATTTACCGGCATGACAGCCATCTGCATCTGAGGGAAAAAGGCTCCTACACGAAAATTATCTCCATCCAGCATATCATCTGTCACTTCATCCGGATTGGTATTGTATTCCAGGAAATTAGCGGTGCATGATGAAAAGGTAAAAGGAAGTAAGGCAGACAAGCCAATTACCGCCAGACAGTTTTTGAACTTATAATTTATGTTTTTCATCGTCTTGAATTATTTGTCAATTAATACTCAATTCTAATACTGAAACCGAGATTTCGGGTACTTGGCAACATAAAGTAGTCGAATCCCTGATAATAAGTGCTGGTAGAAGAAGCAACTTCAGGATCGAACGGAGCTTTATTATAAATCATCCACAGATTTCTTCCTACAAATGAGAGTTTTACATCTAGCAGATTGTTAAACCATTTTTTAGGGAAACGATAACCGAATGTCAGTTCCTGCAGGCGCACATTGGTAGCACTATACACATATTGTGAAGCCATACCGGTTTCACCTCCACCGATGTACTGATAGAAATACTTGGCATCCAATTTACCATTGTTGACAGGAACACCTCCATTATCACGGGCTATTGCCGAACGCTCAGATACCCCGTAATTATCCAGTGCAGCTTCTGTAGCTGAAACTACTTCACCTCCTACGCGGGCGGTAATCAGGAAACCTAAATCAAAACCTTTATAAGAGAATGAATTTCGGAATCCCAGATTATAATCCGGATTGGCATTTCCTATCTTATGTACATCTTCTACCGGTGATCCCAATCGCCCTGATTCATCCACATAAATATCACCCTGATTATCCAGATACAGACGGTTAGTGGCATAAATATCACCAATAGATCCACCTTTCACCAGTTTCATCAGATATGTACCAGTCTTTGAGAACTGGAGTTCAGGCATAACGATAGGCTCGCCGGTAATCGGATCAGGAAATCCGTCTACCAGACTTAGAATTTTATTTCTATTCAGAGAGAATGTTACCTGACTATCCCAATGGAAGCCGTCAAACAGTTCATCACTGTATCCTGCAGACACTTCAAATCCATAGTTGCGCACATTACCTGTCTGAACAATAATACTTGAATATCCTGTAGATGAAGACAATGGCGCATTAAATGTCTGGTCTTTCGTATTAGAATGATAATAGGTAAATTCCAGATTAAAGCGGTTATCAAACAATCGCAAGTCAAAACCCATTTCATAAGAAGTGGTCATTTCCGGATACAACTTATCAATTGGATAACGGGTAATAGTCTGAATCACTCCATCCTTGTCATACGGATAAGTAGGAACAGAGATAAAGCGTTGGATAGGCGAACCCACCTGGCTATAAGAACCTCTCAACTTCAGGAAGGTCAGCCAATCCGGCATCTTAAACATTTCAGAAACCAAAGCCGACAAACCTACAGAAGGATAGAAGAAACAAGGCTGTTCAGTATTGGCCAACTGTGAAGCCCAGTCGTTACGGGCTGTAGCGGTCAGGTATACCATTCCTTTATACCCTAACTCTGCACTGGCAAATACAGACTGTGTCTGCTCTCTCCATCTTTCCTGTTTTACTCCAGATGATGCTGCATTCAAGTCAATATTGGATACTGAAAAGAAATTAGGAATCTGCTTCAGATGACCATGATAGTCCGAAACATTATACTGCAAATCAGAGATGCTGGCACCCATATTGGCAGTCAAATCAAAGTCACCGAAAGACTTATTCAGATTGGCAATCACATCGGCATAAGTCTGCTTACTCTGGTTCTTTTCATTCATATAGAATCCATATTTCTGAGCAAACTTACCAATAGTTCCTGCATACAATTTTTTCTCACGGATACCGTATTCATTATCCAGACGAACACGTCCTATCACATTCAAACCTTCAATAATATCCCATTTTACACTTCCATTCAACATGTAACGGTCTTTGTTACTGGTAAACATATTGCGGTTGATAATCCAGTAAGGATTCTGCATACTGGTACCTCCATCTCCATAAGGCCAATACTGAACCGGAATGTTTCTGGACTCATCAAAACGTTCATACAGACGCAGTTTATCAAAATTTTCTCCACGCGGGAAAAGATACAATGGAATCAATGGGTTAAAATACTGTCCCTGGGTACCCGGATTCTGGTCGTTCTGCTTTACATAAGTAGCACCCACGTCTACAGTCACCTTATCATTAAATAACTTAGCCGTATTCCGGAAGGTAAAGTTATATCGGTTGTAATCATTGCTTGGCATAATACCACCTGCATTATTGGTAGAGGCAGAAATAAAAGTCTGATTCTTTTCCGTACCTGCAGACACCGACAAAGTAGTAGTAGTATTGAAACCAGTCCGGAAGAAGTCCAACGGATCATAGTCAGTCGGCTGTTCCAACTTAGCTCCCCAGCTCATATACTCACCCGGCAAGTTACCATATGTATTCTGAAAACGCGGAGTCACAAACGGAGTCATGAAATCGGTACTGTGAGCCAATGTTACTTTAGCCTTTCCTACCTGTCCTTTTTTCGTAGTAATCAAAATGGCACCATTGGCTGCATTACTACCATACAGAGCGGCAGCTGACGGACCGGTCAGCACGGACATACTTTCAATATCTTCAGGGTTGATGTCTGCAATACTTTCTGTGCCAGGACGCTTAAACATATCATCTGCAGCCTCAGTCTTGGTATTATACAAAGGCACACCATCAATCACATACAATACATTATTATCCTTGGTAATAGATTTGGCACCACGCATCACCACTTTAGTAGCTCCACCGACACCACCAGAAGAAGCATTAATCTGTAAACCGGCCACCTTACCTGTCAGTGAGTTTACAAAGTTCGCATCTTTAGTGGCTGTCAGTTCCTCCGATTTCACTTCTTTCAGGTTATATCCCAAAACTTTTGCCTTGCGTTTGATACCCAATGCTGTAACCACCACTTCATCCAACAACTCCGTATCCGATGACATCTTTACATTATACACATCCTGGTCAGTAACTGTTACAGACTGCGATGCATACCCCACATACGAGATTTCCAGTATATCTCCGATATTGACTTCCAGTGTATAGTTACCATCAATGTCAGTAATTGAACCTACTCCGGCTTTTCCTTTCACCAACACGTTCACACCAATCAATGGCATATTCTGGTCGTCTACTATCTGTCCGGAAATCTTCTTTACCACCTGCTCCACACCTTGCTTCTTGTTTTCCGGAATAATCATAATATAATTATCCTTTATCAAATAGGTATGCTGGGTTCCTTTCAGTATTTCAGACAGAGCCTGTTCCAATGACTGATTTTTAATATCAATAGAAATTGATTTCTGAGGAAGTTTGGAATCATTATATGCAATGGACATGTCCGATTGCTTCTGGACTTCCGCCAGGGCAGTTTGTAAAGTAATATTACTTCTTTTAATGGTTATTCTCTTATCCGACTGGGCCATCATGTTTGCCCCAATGAAAAATAAGAAAAGAAATAGAAAACCTTTTCTTGGTATTTTTCTAAATAAATTCATAAATTTGTTGTGTTTTTAGTGTTAAACTTTCGGTTTATCCCAATAAATACTAATTATACCATTGTTAATGCTAAAATCATTTCATATCCGGAACCGGATAGCGGCCCGTTCCGGATACTTTTTTTCATACGCCTTTCCAGTATTAAAAAGATTGACAAAAATTTTACTTATTTATCTATACTCATATAATATACCCCATTCTTTTTACGGTAGGTAAATCCATCAACCACCACTTGCATTACTTTCAACACCTCATCTATTTCTGCATCACTTCTGAACACAAAATTATATTCATCCTGATGCTGACGGGCTCCTACCATCCTATATTCTATTCCGAAACGATGCTCTAACGTCTGTAACATTTCGTCTACAGTCACCTTATTAAAAATCAGCTCTCCCCTTTGCCAGGCAGTAACACTTTCTACGTCGGCCGTCAAACGCCGGCTGGTAGCAGTCTGTTTATCGTATACCACCTGTTCGCCCGGAGACAAAATATAATCTACAGAATCATTGCATGCCACACGGACTTTTCCCTCAAGTAATGTAGCTTCCATATAATCATTTTCCGGATAGGCTTTTACATTAAACGCTGTACCTAATGCCGTAACCGACATATTCATGGAGTGTACGACAAACGGCTTTTCCGGATTTTTGGCCACCTTAAATACAGCTTCTCCTATCAAATGAACCGAACGGGTCTTACCTGTCAGATTCTCCGGATAATAAATATGAGATCCCCCATTCAACGATACTACACTACCATCGGGCAAAACCAAATCCCGCATTTCCCCATTTTGTGCATAAAATTCCTTCAATGCCACATCCACATTTTCCTGCATAGTCATCCGGGTAACCCATACGGTAGTAGTCACTATCACAGCAACAGCTGCCGCATATTGCCACCACAAAAGTCTTGCAGCCGGTTTGGACGAAGGTGCGTGCTGAGAGTGAATCCGGTGCATTACTTTGCGGAACGAGTCGTCAATCTGATTGTCGGAAATCCGGGCAGCCTCTGTTTCCTGCCAGACTCCATGCAGCAGTTCCTCTTTCTCTGCATCATGCTCCCCATTCACCATCCAGCGGTAAAACTGGCGTACTACCCGCTTTGAGTAATCGAGGCGAATAAAATCGTATATTATTTTCTTTAATTTGTTATTCATTTGCCCAAGTTTCAATGTCTATACACCTATATGACAATCTGCGGCAAACAACTACTTAGTCGGTTACGAAAAAAATTAAAAAAAGAAGTATTTTTTTTAAATCAACGAGTGCTTTATAGATATGCTGCTCTACAGTCCGGACAGACAAGCCCAGACGATCGGCTATTTCCTGATGGCTTAACCCCTGCTCACGGCTCATTCTGAAAATACGTTGTCTTTGTTCCGGCATGTGCTCTACAGCCATGTTTATCAATATCTTAAGATCATTATAGGTCAAATCATCATTCGGATCGGGTGCCCTTAATTCCTCCATTTTCATGTGTTCGGATACCGTTTCCAGATAATCCATTTCCAGACTCTTCCGTTTGAAAAAGTTATATATGTGGTTGCGGACAACTGTATATAAAAAAGCATCCATATCTTCATGTTGCTCCCAAATATCAGGCCGCTCCCACAATTTGACAAAAATATCCTGGGTGATGTCTTCCGCATCCTCCTCCGATTTCAGCAACTGCATGGCAAAAGTCCTGACCTTCGGATAATTCCTTTTAAAATAAATCTGAAAGCGATATTCCTTCTCATTCATTGATAGAACCGACATGATATTTCATCTCCCCAGTTAATAAAGTTAAACAGCAAAATCAAACGATCCAAATAAGTTTCTCAATGTTAAACAAGTTAAGGTATATGTCCATTTTCCTAACAATGAACAAAATTAGATATATAAATTGGAAACTCAAAGCATTCAGCGTTCTAATCATTTTATATCCGAACCGCTTTGTCCGCTTTTCACATAGACCAAATGAGTTCCCCTTCCTTCCGGACAGATTCCCGAACCGGGAGTTTCTCCCCACATACGGAGTTCTTTCCCTGCGGTAGTACGCCCCAGGCCTGTCAGCGAGGCATAGACCTGAATGGGAAGCATGGCATGAGTCTCTAAATAATTTAATGCAAGGCTCAGACGCTCTTCGGGGGTATACTGAGAACGGTAAAGGCGGAACTGGCGTGGAGCACGCTCCAGCGAACAGCGGGAATTGATTTCGGCTAACAGTTGCTTGGATGGACGGAAATTTACTCCGCCAACTTCCAGACTTTGTGCATTCCGGCTGGGACCATTTCCATCTGCAGTTTCCCGGTTCTTACCTTTTTTCAGTGATAAAGAGGGGGTGAAAACTCCCAGTCCTTCAATTTTTACCGAACATCCTTCTGCCATCAAAGAAGCCAGTGCCTGCCCCAATAGTTTGAACATACCTTGTAATTCACCGGAATGAAAGGTACTCCCTTCAGCGGCCAGACGGGCTACGGTTTCTTCACTGCAACATTCCTTGATAACCATCTTCGGATAAAGAAGGGTCTTATCCGGATTATTCACTTCTCTGATTTCCTGCATGGTGTACTGTGCTGACATAATTCTGATTTTAAGGTAAAACAAATGGAAATGCCTCCAGAAAATAATGTTTCTTTCATGAATGAAACGGGAAACGGAGGGAGTATTTTCATACACGCAACGGACAATTATATAAACAGACCGATTATTTATATAAACGCTCCTTCCACCCGAAGTTTCCATAAATACAAAGATAAAAAAATCAAAGAATAAATACAATAACTTCCCGCTATGATGCGTATTTATGCTCCGATTTTCTCCTCACATTGTTTCCGCTATAGTAAGCAGGTAAAAAAGAGAGAAGAAAATCACAAAGAAGCAATGGCTTTTTTGTAACTTTGCAAACTAATCTGACCCAATTATGAAAAAGACATTCATTTTATTAACCCTGATGGCCTGCTGCTTTGCATGTACGGGCAATCAAAAAAAGACTACTTATATGGCTAAAGGAAATGAAAAATTGGTCCGTCTGGAAACCAGCATGGGCAACATTACCGTAAAATTATACGATGAAACCCCTATCCACCGTGATAATTTCATCAAGCTGGCAAAAGAGGGAACTTACGACAGTACCCTTTTCCACCGTGTCATCAAGAATTTTATGATACAGGCCGGTGACCCTCAGAGCAAGACGGCTACAGATACTACCACTACACTGGGCAGCGGGGATGTAGGATACACCCTCCCGGCAGAGTTCAACCCTAAGTTCTTCCACAAGAAGGGAGTATTGGCGGCTGCACGTATGGGTGATGAGGTAAACCCGAAAAGAGAATCTTCAGGTTGCCAGTTCTACATCGTAACCGGACGTAAATTTTCGGAAGCCCAGATGATCAACATGGAAAACCAGATGAATGAAGCACGTCTGGACAGCGTATTCCAGGCACTGGCCCGCAAGCACATGAAGGAAATCTACAAGATGCGCAAGGCAAACGATACGGAAGGACTGCTGGCACTGCAGGACAGTCTGGAGGCACAGGCCCGTGCACAGGTAAAAGACGAACCGGCCCTGAAATTTACCCGCGAACAGATTGCAGCCTATACGACGGTAGGCGGAGCCCCTCACCTGGACGGCAGCTACACTATCTTCGGTGAAGTGGTAGAAGGCATGGAGGTAGTGGAAAAGATTGAAGCAGTAAAGACCAACCGTACCGACCGTCCGGAAAAGGACATCCGTATCCTGAAGGCTGTTGTGGTTGAAGACTAATATTGAGAGGTACACTCACATGATTCAAGTAAACCGTCATACATTGCCCAACGGGCTCCGCATCGTACACAATGAGGACTGCTCCACACAGATGGTAGCCCTCAACCTGCTGTATAAGGTAGGAGCCCGCGACGAGGATCCGGAACACACCGGGTTCGCGCATCTGTTCGAACACCTGATGTTCGGCGGCTCTATACACATTGCCGATTATGACACCCCCGTACAGACTGCCGGAGGAGAGAACAATGCGTGGACCAGCAACGATATTACCAATTATTACATTACGCTGCCCTATCAGAATGTGGAAACCGGATTCTGGCTGGAGAGCGACCGCATGCTGAGCCTGAACTTCAACCCGCAGAGCCTGGAGGTACAGAGACAGGTGGTCATCGAGGAGTTCAAGCAGCGCAACCTCAACCAGCCGTATGGAGATACCGGACACCTGCTCCGCGACATGGCATACCAGTGCCATCCTTACCGCTGGCCGACCATCGGAAAGGAAATCAGTCACATTGCCAATGCGACGCTGGAAGAAGTAAAGGATTTCTTCTTCCGCTACTACGCACCCAATAATGCCATCCTGGCGGTAACCGGACACATTTCCTTCGAAGAAACGGTCTGCCTGGCAGAAAAATGGTTCGGTCCGATTCCGGCACGCGAAGTACCCGTACGGCAGTTGCCGGCAGAACCCGTACAGACCGAGATACGCCGGAAGACCGTAGAGCGCAAGGTCCCGATGGACGCACTTTACATGGCTTTTCACATGTGTCACCGCAAGCATCCCGATTATTATGTATATGACATTCTGAGCGACCTGCTTTGCAACGGACGTTCTTCCCGACTGGTGCAGTCACTGGTCATTAACCGTCCGGTGTTCAGTTCCATCGATGCATATATTTCGGGTAGTCTGGACGAAGGACTGCTGCAGATTACCGGCAAGCCTTCGGAAGGGGTATCACTGGAGGAAGCTGAAAAAGCCATCTGGGAGGAACTGGAAAAACTGAAAGAGATTCCGGTCAGACACGAGGAACTGGAAAAGGTAAAGAACCGGTACGAGAGCGAACAGATTTTCAGCAACCTGAACTACCTGAACGTAGCCACCAACCTGGCCTACTTCGAACTGACGGGAGAGGCAGAGGATATCAACCGGGAGGTAGAGAAATACCGGTCGGTCACTGCAGAAGAGATTATCCGGGTTTCCCGACAGGCGTTTGTTCCCGAGAATTGTAATGTTTTATATTATCGAGCTATTCAATGAATTTATCACACTATCGTACACTGCTGTTGCTGGGACTCCCCATTGTCATCGGACAGATCGGAGTGATTATTCTCGGACTGGCAGATACGCTGATGATCGGCCATCACAGTGCCACGGAACTGGCGGCTGCCAGTTTTGTCAACAACATGTTTAATCTTGCCATCATTTTCAGCACCGGATTTGCCTACGGACTGACTCCTGTAGTGGGCAGTCTGTTCGGGCGGAACCAGCTGAAAGAAACCGGAGGCATGCTGAAAAACAGTCTGGCAGCCAATTCCGTACTGGCCCTTCTGGTCTGTGCGGTCATGACCCTTCTGTACCTGAACCTGGGCAACCTGGGGCAGCCGGAAGAACTGCTGCCATACATGCGTCCTTATTTCCTGGTGCTGCTTATTTCCCTGCCTTTCGTGCTGTGGTTCAACGGATTCAAGCAGTTTACCGACGGGATTACCGACACGAAAGTATCCATGTGGATCCTGCTGGGAGGAAACGTGCTGAACATCATCGGAAACTACATCCTGATTTACGGAAAATGCGGTTTCCCGGAAATGGGACTGCTGGGAGCCGGAGTCTCTACGCTGACCTCCCGCATTCTGATGGTAGTGGCCTATCTGATTCTCTTTTGGGGAAGTTCCCGCTACCGTATTTTCCGCGAGGGATTCCAGCAGGGAAGAGTCAACATGACCGACTTCAAGACCCTCAACAAACTGGGATGGCCCATTGCCGGACAGATGGGTATGGAAACTGCCTCATTCAGCCTGAGTGCCATTATGGTCGGATGGCTGGGAAGCACGGAGCTTGCCACGTACCAGGTCATGACTGCCATCTCGCAGATTTGCTTCATGATGTATTATGGCATGGGAGCCGCCGTGTCCATACGTACCAGTAATTTCTTCGGACTGCAGGACATGCCCAATGTACGGAGAACAGCCAATATCGGCTTTCATGTCATCCTGATGATGATTGTATGTACCTCCATCCCTATCTTCCTGCTGCGCCATCAGATTGGAGGATGGTTTACCGACGACCCACGGGTTTCGGTCATGGTGGCACAAGTCATCATCCCTTTCCTGCTGTATCAGTTCGGCGATGGCCTGCAGATTAATTTCGCCAATGCCCTGAGAGGAATTGCCGATGTAAAATGGATGATGGTCTTCTCCTTCATTGCCTATTTTATCATATCCCTTCCTTTAGGTTACCTGTTCGGATTTGTCCTCGAATGGGGAATCACCGGCGTATGGATGGCCTTTCCGTTCGGACTGACCAGTGCGGGTATCATGTATTACCTGCGCTTCCGTCATCAGACCCTGAAATCATAATTTTAAACCCTGTAGCCTATGTTTTCTACTTCCTCTAAAATTGCATTCGGATATCTGTTGCTCATCGTACTGCTTTTCGGAGCTATCGGATACATCTATCAGCAGATGACACTGCTTACAGCCCCTAATGGACTGGAGGAAACCATCGTAAACCGAAGAAAAACTACACACCAGATTGTAACACAATTGTATGAGGCCGAAATCATAGGACAAACACTACGCACCGGCAGACTGAAAGATTACCCGGTTTACCAGAGCGCAATGAGAGAGGCGAGGGCGTCTATCGACTCGCTCCGTACCTTACTCAGTGATACACTGCAGCAAGCCCGTCTGGATACGGTCAGTCAGCTGTTACGCAACAAGGAGCGGTATATGATACTGGTATTGGAGGCTATGGCACAGAATCCGGCCGAAGAATTGTACCAGCAACAAATTGACAGTCTGATCCTGCAACAGGATTCGTTACTGAACAGTACACACGTACGCCGACGAATCGTTACTCATCATAATACTTATACGATTCATCACAAACCTAAAAAGTTCTTCCGTCGGCTGGCCGATGTTTTTGCACCGGGAAAGGAAGATTCTACTCAGGTCAACAATGTGGTGCAGGAGGAATATACGGATACCATTGACGAAGCTTATAATCCGGTGGATACCATCGCTTCCATGCTGGCCAACATCCAGAACAAGGTATTCCAGACGCGACAGGAAAACCAGAAGACCCTGGACCGCCGCATCAACAGCCTGCGTATCGCCGGCAGCCGGATCAGCCAGCGCGTCAACCAGTTGCTGGAAAACATTGAGACGGATGAACAGAAAGCCGCAGAGGCCAAGTACCAGCACGAACAGAATATCCGGGAACAGGCGGCCTGGACCATGGCTACCATCTCCATACTGGCAGTTTTGCTGGTGCTGATTTTCTTTACCATCATCTGGAGGGATATCACCCGGAGCAACCATTACCGCAGAGAGCTGGAAAAGGCGAAGTCGTATGCGGAGAACCTGCTGGTTACCCGTGAGAAACTGATGCTGACCATCACCCACGACATTAAGGCCCCGGCGGGATCTATCATCGGTTATATCGACCTGCTGACGCGGCTGATACACGACAAGAGACAGCAGTTCTACCTGCAGAACATGAAGAGTTCGGCACAACATCTGCTCGATCTGATTACCTCCTTGCTCGACTACCATCGTTTGGAGGCCGGTAAGATGGATCTGAACCCGGTAGCGTTCAAGCCTCATCAGTTGTTTACGACCATCTATACCAGTTTCCTGCCCCTGGCAGAACGGAAGCAGTTGAAATTGGTACTGGAAAATAGCATTCCGGCTTCAAAGACACTGGAGGGCGATCCCTTCCGTCTCAGACAGATTGTGGAAAACCTACTTTCGAACGCCCTGAAGTTTACTGCTGAAGGAAGTGTGACACTGCATACGGCCTACGAAGGCAACCAGTTTATTTTCAGTGTATCGGATACGGGATGTGGAATGGACGAGCAGGAGCAGCAGCGTGTCTTCCAGGCGTTTACCCGACTGCGGAGTGCGCAGGGCGAAGAGGGTTTCGGACTGGGACTGTCCATTACACAGAAACTGGTAGAACTGCTGCAGGGTAAAATCTCGATTGAGAGTGTGCCCGGAAAAGGCAGCACGTTCCGGGTGTCTGTCCCCCTCCCTAGCATTTCAAACAAAAAAGAAGTGGAGAAGGAAAACGGACCGGTGCTTCCGGAAACGCTGAAGATTATCCTGATCGATGACGACAGCATCCAGATCAACCTCACGGAAGCCATGCTGCACAACCTGCTTGAGGCGCAGGGAAAAGACCAGCAGGCGGTAATCAGATGCTGCAAACAGCCGGAAGAGCTTTTCGGCTATCTGGAGAAAGAACCTTTCGACCTGTTGCTGACAGACATACAGATGCCGGCGATGAATGGTTTTGAACTGTTGAAACAGGTACGCGAAATGAAAGTAGGATATGCCCGCGAACTGCCCGTCATTGCCATCACGGCACGGAGCGACATGGATGTGGAATATTTCCGTTCACAGGGATTTGCGGGTTGCCTGCACAAACCGTTCAACCAGTCCGACCTGCTGCAGGTGCTCCAGGAGAACCTGAAAGGAGACTGGAACAAGTGTACATCCTCTCCAAAAGAGAAGGCAGACAGTAGTTTTCCATCAATGGAGATGGGGAAAGAGGAAAAGGAAGAATATAAATTTTCTTCTCTAATCGCGTTCTCGGAAGGAGATGAAGAAGCCATCAGGGAAATCATCGGTACCTTTATCCAGGAGACAGAAAAGAACTGCCAGGCAATCCGTCAGGGTGAAGAGGCAAAGGACATGAAGCTGGTAGGAAACCTGGCACACAAGATGCTTCCGACTTTTACCATGATTGAGGCTGATACGGTTCTGCCTTCCCTGAAATGGCTTGAGGCGCACCGTGAAGATGATTTTATGAGCAGCGAAGCTTTAGAGCATATCCACAAAATATTGCCAACAGTAAAGAGCATTATCGGATATGCCGAAACATTTATCAAAAACTATAACTAAAATCTTCTATTTTTTTAAAGAAATCTGAGGAATGCCTTCCCTTTACGCATAGAGATTGCAAAAAAATAGTAACTTTGCGAAAAGGGTTGGCTTATCACACAGTACAGATAAAGTAATTTAATTTATCAATTCGAATAATATGCACATGAATCCGTCCATATTAATAGTTGAAGATGATCTGACATTCTCTACCATATTGAAAACCTGGCTGGGGAAGAAAGGATTTGAAGTAGAAACCGTAAGTACCAATGCGCGGGCACGGAAGCAACTGGCTACACGCACTTATGATCTGATTTTATCGGATCTGAGACTCCCCGATCAGGATGGAATTCATCTGTTGACCTGGCTGCGCAGTCAGGCTTATGACATTCCGGTCATCATCATGACCAGTTATGCGGAAATACAGAGTGCTGTACAGGCCATTAAAGAAGGAGCTTCCGATTACATTGCCAAACCGGTACAGCCCGATGAATTGCTGAAAAAAATCACGGAAACAATTCATAAGCACAACGTATCTGATATTGAGAAAGTAATGGATGAAGGTGCCCCCAAAGCGGAGAACAGCGGTAAGAAGAAAACCGAAACGGCCGCAAAAGCCGAAGCGGAAACCAGCCAGAATTACCTGGAGGGCAAGAGTGAGGCGGCCACCCAACTGTATAATTATGTGCGGCTGGTAGCGCCTACGCAGATGTCGGTGCTGATTAATGGTGCAAGCGGTACCGGAAAAGAGTATGTGGCACACCGCATCCATGAACTGAGCAAGCGAAGCAACAAGCCTTTTATTGCCATCGACTGCGGTTCGATACCGAAAGACCTGGCTGCTTCGGAATTTTTCGGCCATGTAAAAGGTTCTTTTACCGGTGCGCTGAACGACAAGTGTGGGGCATTTGAGGAAGCCAATGGGGGTACAATTTTCCTGGATGAAATCGGCAACCTGAGCTATGAGGTGCAGATTCAGCTGTTGCGTGCCTTGCAGGAAAGAAGAATACGCCGCATCGGCTCTGCCAAGGAAATAGAGGTCGACGTGCGACTGATCAGTGCCACCAACGAGAACCTGACCGAGGCCATTGCGAAAGGGAATTTCCGGGAGGACCTCTTCCACCGTATCAATGAGTTTACCCTGCGGATGCCTGCCCTGAAAGATAGACCGGAAGATATCCTGCTGTTTGCCAATTTCTTCCTTGACCAGGCCAACCGCGAACTGGAGCGTAACCTGATCGGATTTGATGCAGCGGCCAGTGAGGCATTGCAGCGCTATTCGTGGCCGGGCAACCTCAGGCAACTGAAAAATGTGGTGAAACGGGCGACCTTGCTGGCTCAGGGAGATTTTATCTCGGTAGCCGAACTGGGAGAAGAGATTCTGGCACATACGACAGAGATTACTCCTCAGTCTTTCGCACTCCATAACGAAGAGGTGGAAAAGCAGCGAATCATCAATGCCCTCCAGCAGACGGGCAACAACAAGACAAAGGCTGCACAGTTGCTGGGTGTAGACAGAAAGACGCTTTACAATAAAATGAAACTGTATAACATTCCTCAGTAAGCAGATTCATAGAAAAAAATAAAAAGTCATTTTCCGGTTCATGGCAACCGGAGAATGACTTTTCTTCTATTTGTGGCATCACTGTGGAGAAAAACAGGGGAGAAAGTGGGGAAAAAATCCCCACTTTCTCCCCTGTTTTTCCACAGTTTCCACACTTCCTTTTCGGATATATAATTCATACACCACTGATTACCAACACAATAACTAAAAGTTCAATTTATGGCATGCTTATTGCATTTTTATTTATACAAACAGAATAAGTAACTAATAAAGACACACAAATAAGACAACTCATAGGAACTAAACTACAAGACTAAACTATAAAACCCAACCCCATAGAGTAAGAGGTGTATGAATTTCTAACTATTATGATACAACTCTTAAAATGAAGATGCCTATGTGTTAATAGAAAGGGGACGCTGCGACAGCGTCCCCTTTCTGCGTAATGATATGTCTTGCAAATAGGTTCCCGCCATAAAACGAAGAAAGGGCTTTCCTCATCCGAAGATCCTTTCTCTATATACGTTGAAAAGATTACATACTGTCTTCCTCTTCCGGAACATCAGTCGGCAAAACATCCCCAAAGATTTCCTTCGGGCAGCGGAGCAACCAAATCAATCGGTTCCTTGGAAACGGGATGGATAAAATGAATCTTGCGCGCATGCAGGCAGATACTTCCATCCGGATTGGAACGCGGGAAGCCGTATTTCAAGTCTCCTTTGATCGGGCATCCCATCTTGGCCAACTGACAGCGGATCTGATGATGGCGGCCGGTCTTCAGGTCGACCTCCAGCAGATAATAATTCTCTGAGTGCCCTATCAGCCGGTAGTCCAATACTGCCTTCTTCGAGTTCTTTACCTCTTTATCGTAAGCATACGACTTGTTCTGCTTTTCGTTGCGCACCAGATAATGCATCAGTTCCCCCTGCGGTTCGGGAGGACACTGCTTCACAATGGCCCAGTATGTCTTTTTGACTTCACCGTTGCGGAACATATCGTTCAGGCGCGACAACGCCTTGCTGGTCTTTGCAAAGACCACCAGTCCGCTCACCGGACGGTCCAGACGGTGTGTCACTCCCAGAAACACATTCCCGGGCTTATTGTATTTTTCCTTCAGGTACTGCTTGACTGTTTCCGACAGAGGCACATCCCCCGTCTTGTCGCCCTGCACGATCTCTGAAGCCGTTTTATTGACAACAATTATATGATTATCCTCGTAAACTACGGTCATAGGCTTAATAAAACAGAAAATGAAGGACAAAGAATTCTTTCAGGAACTCTCTATCCTCCATTCCCATACATATTTTTACAGATAGCTTTAATTACATGTTCATACCACCATCTACCTGGATTACCTGACCAGAAACGTATGAAGAAAGGTCAGAAGCCAGGAACAATGCGATATTAGCTACATCTTCCGGTGTACCTCCACGGCGCAAAGGAATCTTCTTAGCCCATTCAGCCTTCACTTCGTCAGACAGTTTTGCAGTCATGTCTGTGATGATGAAGCCCGGAGCGATGGCATTGGCACGGATACCGCGAGAACCCAGTTCCTGAGCGATAGACTTAGCCAGACCGATCATACCTGCCTTAGAAGCTGAATAGTTGCACTGACCGGCATTACCGTGTACACCTACTACAGAAGCCATGTTGATGATGTTTCCGCTCTTCTGACGCATCATAATCGGAGTACATGCGTGGATGAAGTTGAATGCTGACTTCAGGTTTACACCGATTACTGCATCCCACTGAGCTTCGCTCATACGCATCATCAGACCGTCTTTAGTGATACCTGCGTTGTTAACCAGAATATCGATTGATCCGAAATCTTCCTTGATCTGTTCTACCACCTTGGCAGTTTCCTCAAAGTTGGCAGCATTAGAAGCATAGGCTTTAGCCTTTACACCAAAAGCAGCGATTTCAGCTTCCGTATTCTTTCCGTTTTCATCAATAACCAAGTCTGTGAATGCAATGTTTGCACCTTCGGCAGCAAACTTCAATGCAATAGCCTTACCGATACCACGAGCAGCACCGGTAACGATGGCTGTTTTTCCTGTTAATAATCCCATATTGATTTATTTTTAAAGATTAAATTCCTTTTATTTCCTTTTCCTTGAATCCTAAAGCACCGTAAACAATATTGGCCACGTATCTCCAGCCTGTCTCATCGTCCAGGTTTTCCCCTATCTGCCCGCGAATGTACGGAACCTCCATGCCTTTGATGCAGTAATGCAGGATGTCGGCGGTGATTTCCACGTCATCGATTCCGAAAAGGTGCATATCCTTGCCCTCCTGCAGCACTTCGCGGAAGAGAGATACCTCCTTGGCATCAAAACGCTTTCGGACAGCCTCTACCCTCCATATATCCCGAAAAAAACCGGCGCGCAATGTACCGTTACGATATACCAGCATCTTAATCAAATCAAGATGAGTATTGATAAGTTCCAATACCTTTAAATTGACAGCTATCGGCTTCCGGGCCACTTTTTCCATCGTATCCGAAAGTACCTCCAACTCAGACTCTACCACTGCCAGATAAATCTGCTCCTTGTTTTTAAAGTAAGTATACAACGTACGCCTACCTTTTTTGGAAGCGACAGCAATGTCGTTCATTGTCGTAGCCTCTACCCCTTTTCGGGCAAAAAGCTGACGGGCAACTTCTACAAGCTTGGTCCGGGTCTTTGATACAGTCATCTTATCTATTAACTTTATTGCACAATGCTTTATAATCTGAGCAAAAGTAGTCTTTTTATCTCTATCAAACAAATTTACCCCCTACTTTCCCGTAAGATAATATGAGTTTTTAAATAAAATCACATATTTTCTTGTATAATTCAAAAAAAGTCCATACCTTTGCAGCGCAATTAAGAAATAAACATCGCGGAGTGGAGCAGTTGGTAGCTCGTTGGGCTCATAACC